>Ga0190313_1000003_pt1 | contig 266964 bp, 223 predicted proteins | sample 4870071011_MG_FD_169989 | JGI IMG/M metagenome (GOLD analysis project Ga0190313, IMG submission 169989) | Hydrothermal vent sediment bacterial communities from Southern Trench, Guaymas Basin, Mexico - 4870-07-10-11_MG | ecosystem: Environmental > Aquatic > Marine > Hydrothermal vents >...
CCCCAAACATGCTGGCACCGGCCATCGGACCAGCGCTGCCCCGGACCACCAGCTCGCCCCCCCGCATGCAGACCCCGACGCCCTCGTCAACACTCCCGTCAACGACTATTGAACCGGAGAGCATGGTAGAACCCAGGTATTTGCCGGCGTTTCCCACCAGTCGTATCTGTCCGCCGTCGTTCAGGGCGGCGAAAAAGTCCCCTGCTTCGCCCTCAACCGTTATTTTCACGGGCACATCAATACCGACACAGATGGCGCTGTGGCCTCGCACGCCGCCTATTTTTATGGGCTTGTTCAGCACCAGCTGTTTGCGGAGGACTGCGTTGAGCTCTCTCGTCGTATAAACTCTTGGACTCAACCTTCACACCGCCCCCTCATCCAACAGATGGGTTAAAAGGTTTTGGAGGCAAAAAGATGTAGAACAGGACTGAGAGACACGTCATGGCGGGAAATGTGAAGACAAAAAAGGTTAGCGGGAATAGTTTAGCCAGCACCACCAGAGATACTATGCTCAAAACGGATACGAAAGCGGCCGTTTTTTTCCGCTCCCCGGAGAACAATATAACCGCATATGAAAGGAGAAAGATGGCCGTGGCGAAAAAGGAGAGCGTGTAATATGCGTGTAGGACGTCCGGTAGATCAGAAAAGTATCCCGCTGTCGCGTCCCAGATAAGGATGGAAAGCCACAGAGAAAATAGGAAAAACAGGAACATCAAGACCTCTGCTCCGTGCTCTTTCAAAACACCGGCCGGACTCCGGGCGTTTTTCCCTCCCATCGCGGTGATTTTGCCCCGCCTTTTATTTTTGTTATTGAGATGGTGGGAGATGTCTCCAGACACGCCCTCTGTTAACAAAAGCACAGTGAGCAGAGAAAAAACACCCATGGCCAGCATGCCAAGGGCTACGAAAAAGCCGATGGCAAACGTTGAAATCTTTCTGTGTCCGGAAAACAAACAGGAGGGGGGCTGTGTGGACGATAAAAAGACCTGGAGAACAGGGAAAACGAGCCCCCAGAAAACAGAAATTATGGAGAGGGACAGAAAGAGAACAGCCCACCCGGACACATCGTACAGGAACACTTTCAGACCAGCACATGCAGAGTCAAAAGCGTTGTCACCCGTTTCCGTGCGAAAAAATATGTCGTAGGACGGGGGGCTGCTGTTGACGCTGTAAGGATTATAGTAAGGTGAGGGCTCCCACGTGTAGAGATATACGTGTTTTCCTCTGTAAAAACCTGTTTTCATATAGTCGTACGCGCCCGACGGGAGAAAGCGGAGGTTGGTGTCTCTGTCGCACCGGAATAGGATTTCAATGTCCCCCATCCTGTCCCACGAAGGAGAAGTCCCCAGCGGAAAGAACCCGCCAGCGTTCATCCCCATCTCCAAAACGATGAACACGCCGGGTTTGTTTCTCTCCTCTTTGCTGTATACAGACATGAATATCCTGGCGAACTTTGCTTTGTCGTAGTAATTAAGGGACTCAGCAGCGTCATAGAGCTCGGAGCCATATAGGTTACTGCGTATATATGACACGTATAACGAGTAATAGTATTCATCGCTGTTTTCGGAGTCTGCGGGGATATCATAATAATGATATATGACGAGGGACGGGTGGTCTTTGACGAAGTCAACGAGCGCGTCTATGACCTCGGGATGGTTTTCCACGAAGACATCGTAGTCTTCCACGGGAGGAGAATTCTTTATCTGCAGCACCACGGCGTGGTATACCCCGTATTTGTTTATCATTGCCTGAATGTCCGAGTCCTGGACGTCCACGCCTATGGAAGAAAAATATTCCTCTACACTGGCAACCTTTGATGATGAGACTATCTCCACCACGCCACCCTCAAACTCGTAGCTCCACACACTGATATCACCGCCCCCGCGATCCTCTTCTCCCAACGTATATGTATAGGTCTGGTAAAATATGGATCCTTTTTCAAGGTTTTTTGCCAGAAGAGGCGCTGCGGGGCCAAGCACGGGCTGTGTGACCGTGGTGACCTCTGCGTATTTTATTTCATCCCGCCATTTTTCACCCACTTTTTCCTGTTTTTCAAGGGCCATTTTTGTCTCTTTAATCCCCGAATCCTCTCTGAAACTCTCAACATCTGTTATTCCGGCGTCAATGAAAGAAACATTTGATGGGAAGGGAAAAACCACGGTGGTATTACCGGGAGCCAGCGAGAGGGTGGATATGAAGAGCCGGAGTGTTTCGGTGTTGCCGCTGACGTCTACCACCGCAAGCTGGTCTGTCTCCATCTGGAAATCGTATCTCTCAAGAGGTACGGGGATCCCATCCGCCCTGACGGTACCAGGGTTTTCCCATGTCCCCAAATAAAAAAGAAAGGAAAAAAACGAAATGAAGAGCAACAGCGGCAAAAAAACGGAGAGCATCTGCGAAAAAAACGATTTCAGGATTGGCTTTTTTCTCTTTCTCATAGAAACGCCTCCAACAGGACATTATTTGTCCAGAATAATAAAAAATTTTCGTAGAAGTTTTTATGGGGTTAAGTTATTTTATGGGTGTTCAGCGGGAACTAAAAAGTTTTTGATGGTGCATGCTTTGCTATGAGCAACATCAAAAAAAAGTTGTGAACACAAACAGCAAAGGGACAAAACAACAGGCGTACAGCATACCAAAAACAAGCATGAAAACAGCGGCAAAAACATAAACAAAAACGGCTCCTGCAAAAGCGCCAATCTTCCTTTTTCTGGTAGAAAAAGGTGTTTTCAAAACGATGATGTCAGTGTATACGAACAGTATGAAGAACGAAACAAGAAAAATCCAAGTCATGCTCGTTGAAGTTGAATATTTTAAGGTCATGAATAAGATAAAAACAAAGGCGCCAAGGGTAAGGGTTAAAAAAGATAAAAAGATCTCAAACTGGCCCCCTATAGGAAAGGGGAGCCGTTCTTTCCTTTCCCTCGCCGCACTCTCGCCCCCGATCATTTCCTTATTTTGTTCAAGATAAGCGGAGGAAAACAGATAGAACATCACTATCATGGCCAGCAGGATGCCCACGCCAAAAGCCATAACCGTTAAGCCAGAACCCACAACAAATATGGAAGCAATGCGATGTTTATTGAAAAAATCGGTGGCTGGGAGACCTGGTGTAAAACTTTCTGTGGACATAAAAAAGTCATGCACTATGAAAAACACCATCCCCCAGAGGACGGAAAAGAACAGAAATAGAAAAACAACGGAACAAAACACAGAGACGTTGGGGTTATAGAGCACACTGTTTATAGAGGCAGATGTCTGAGAGGGGACGTTTCCCATGGCGGCTTTTTCGGGGGTGGCCCATAGGTCGTAGTCGGGGACAGATTCCCCATCAGAACTCCAGGGGTACCAGGTGTAAATATAGACGTGTTTTCCCCCATGGAACCCGCTACTGACGTGAGACGACGCTTCGTCTGAAAACTCCAGGTTGACGGATTTTTCACATCTGAAAAAGACCTCTATGGGGCCCATTGCATCCCATGATGACGCTGTCCCGAGGGGGAAGTATCCTTTCCCATTTACCGTTTTTGCCCGCAAGACAAGGTGCACTCCGGATGTTTTTTCATCGCCGAAACTGTAGACGGCTCTGAAGATTCTGTCAAAATCTCTGCGTTCCTCATAGGACAGATTTTCAACCTCTTCTTCAAGCTTTGAATAGGAAGGGGAATCGTACGAATGAGAGGGGACAGACACCCAGAAATAATTCACACCCTCTGGATATGAATATACCACCGGTATATCTCTCACAAAATCGCTCAGAGCTTTTATCAGTTGCGGGTGGCTGGACGCAAAACTGGCATAATCGTCAACGGGAGGCGTGTTGTTTATCTGAAATATAACTCCGTGGTATTCACCGTACTTTTCTATGGCTTTTTCAATCTCGTCTTCCTGGACGGTTATGTTCAGAGAGGAAAGAAACTCTTCCAGGTTTTCTGCGTTGGACGAGGAAACGATATAGGCAGTGCCGCCCTCAAAATTGTGTTCCTCAACACTGAGAGGGAAAACTATGTCCGCAGCAGGCTGCATGCCCTTAAAGATCTTCTCAACAGTCAGCATCATCGCTCCCGCCGGAAACCCGACGATTTCTTCGGCCACGAACAGGGGAGCCAGATCTCCCATTGTCTCCTGGAATGTGTCAAAGCCCTCGTTCTGTCTTTTTATGCTGTCTTCTATTTTTATCAGGTCTTTGCTCTCTTTGAACTCTCCGAGAGTGGTGGTTTCGCCCGAGACAAAATGAACTTCCAGAGGGAAAGGTACAAAGATTGTGGTGTTGCCCGGGAAAAGAGAGACCGATCCTATGAAAAGGTCTATCGTCTCATACCCCTCTCCCGTGTCCATGTCCACAAGTGCCACCTGCGATGTCTCAACCTGTGCATAACGGGGGTCCAGTGGCGGAATAGCGCCTCCGTCCGCTCTTGCGGTTCCGAGAAACCCGGGGGGTTCATGGACAGGACCGGGATGAGGTAGGTTTGCGACTGGAACAAATAAAGATGCCATGTAGATTAACAATAACAGAATGAGGGATGTGCCTGTCAGCGGAAAACGGGATAAAAATGGGCCGTTTTGGAGTTGGCGATGTTTCATATTCAACCCCAGCTATATTATGCCAGGCGTTTTATTTATAGTTTTGTCACTCAACTTTTTTCAGCTGTTTCCTGTACATTTCAACGATTTCTTGCGTTGTCGTGGCGTCCTCGGGGCCTTTGTCCGTCCGCCATCGGCCTGTGAACCGGGGGAATCTTATTGCCAGGCCGCTTCCCTCTCTTATCTCTCCCCTGGCACATGTGTGTATAGGGCTGAGGGTTATCTCTGCACCGCTGACTTCCATAACAACCTCGGGGACGAACCAGTAATCCGCTTCCATCTCGCTGTAGACCCGTGGGTGTCTGTGGTCTATGACGGTGAAACGCTCCTTCAACGAAAAAAGGGTCTCGTCGTCAAAGCCCGTACCGAGCTTGCAGACGGTCTCAAACCGGTCCATCTCCGGGTTGTATGCGGCCATGAGGAGGGCTCCGTATGTGCCCCGCCGCCGGCCTTTGCCTGCAAATGCTCCCACAACCACCAGGTCAACTGTGTCTGTCATCTCCGCCTTGTAGTCCCGTTTGTATTTTATCCACTGCCACCCCCTGGCCCCTGCCTTGTAGGTGCTGTCCGGCCCTATGCTCTTGGCCATTATGCCCTCACAGCCTGCGGCTATGCTCTCCTCAAAAAAGGCCTCGGCCTTTTTTATGTCCCCCGTGACTATCATAGTGCTGGGCTTCACCCGATCCGTTGCCTGAACGATTTCTTCAAGTTTCTTTCTTCTCTCAGGGAAGGGGCGGTCAAGAAACTCTTCTCCGTCAACATAGAGGCAGTCAAAGGCGAAAAAAGCCACAGGTATCTCCTCAGCCACCTTTCTCACATCGTATTTTCGTCCACGGCGGTGGCTGATCTCCTGGAAAGGCAACATGTCCCCCTCAGGGGTTATCGGCACACATTCTCCCTCAACTATCACCTCGTGGTCCCCAATAGCCGCCTGGAGGTTTTCCACAACATCGGGGAACTGGTCTGTCAGGTTCTCGAGGTGTCTGCTATAGAGGGCAGTGACGTTTTTTCCCATGTGAGCCTGTATCCTGAGCCCGTCGTATTTGTATTCCAGCGCACACTCGCCGCCCATCTTCTCAAAGATCTCCTCAAGGCTCTTCACCCGCTCGGCGAGCATGGCTCTCAGGGGGATTCCGAGCTGTAGGCGGATTTTTTTGACACCTTCCAGCCCCTCTTTTGCCAGGGCAACAGCCACTTTTCCGAGATCAGAGCAACGGTTGTAGGCGCCCTCTATTTCCGGGCGTTCCTCTTTCGTCGCAAACGTTATGGAGAGGGCGTCTATTATCGTCATGTCCGCGACTCCGAGGCGGAGCTTCCCGTTAACTGTCCTGAGGATATATCTTGCCTCCCGGGGGGTGGCGTCGTGGAGAAGGCTCGCGAGTATTTTTATCTTCATCTCAACGCTCTTGTCGCCGGTGGCGCGGGCTATTTTTTCAAGCCCACTGTAAACCCCCTCCACGGTGAGGGGGTGGGTGAAGAGGCTCTGCTGTTTTTTCGTCTGAAGCGCTCTCTCGCCAGCTGTTCCCAGGTCCCCGGTCTCTATCCACATCTTTTTTATCTCATCTTCCGGGTGCCCGGTGGCTATTGATATAGCTTTGAGGGCCACTTTTTCCCCGACCCCGAGTTCCACTCCCACAAAGTCTGGATACAGCTTGCCCTGTGTGAGATATATCACTTTGTCCAGCACGTCGGGAGGCGTCTTTTTGAACAGGCGCACAAGGTGGTCTGTCATTTCAAGGCGTTTGGTGGTCTGTTCTATTGCCTCGTAAACATCTACCAGCTCTGAGTATTTCATCGTTTCACCATTTCTTAGCGTTTTGTGCCCTTCGTATTTGTGGCAGCCATTTTTTTGTCTTAACGCCCTGTTGTGATGCCCTATTGTTTCTTTTTATTGCTTCTTTTTTCTTTTTTACTCGTGAAGTGATAGTATGCGACCAGAAACACCGCCAGCCAGAATATGCCCGCAACGAAGAGGGCCGCCCAGAAAGTCGGGTTTTCCGGCATTTCTTTCAGGACCTGGCCCAGAGGCATCTCTGCCACGCCGACATAAATGGTATAGGAGGTCTTTTCACCCTCCGAGTCAAGGGTGGCCGTGATGGGAGTCTCCCCGGCCCCCGATGGGACCCAGTGGAATACTATTTCTCTGGTCTCCCCTGGCCCCAGGGGGGCGACTGTCACGGTTCCCAGGATCTCTCCTCCAGCGTATAGTGTCAGGCGGGATGTGGGAAGTGCACCATCGCCCCTGTTTGATATGTTGACCGTTATAGTCTCCACCTGGCCCACGGTGGGGCCGGTGACTGTTATGCCGTCTATGGATGGCTCCCCTCTTCGCACAGTGACGTTGGCGGTGGTGTATTTAATGTTTCCGCCCTGTACTGGTCTGGCCGACACTGTTATGCGGTATGTGCCACCGGGGGTCCCGTCGCCAGGTGTTATATAAACGTTTATGTTCTCAGATTCGCCGACTTCCAGATGGTAGATACCCGCCCCCGTAACTGTCCAGCCGGAGAACGCAGTCACGTTCAGGAATATATCACACTCTGTGTTGCCAGCGTTCTCAACCGTGACCACAGCGTGTGTGGTGTGGTTTTCCTGCCCCATGTCCACTTCCATGGCGGCGGGGGATATGGATACGTTGATTTCTCTCACCGGCCTCTCTGTCACTGTCACCTTTATGCTGTCAGATGTGGATGTGAGATTTCCGTCAGATGCTGAGAAATAGAGAGTGTGCTCGCCCAGCGGCAGGGCTATCTCTGCGGTGCACAGCACCCCCTCTTCATATGTGTTCCCCTGGGGGACCAGGTTTGCCATCGTCTCTCCGGAGGAAGTTTTTGCCACCACCCACGAGGGCGGGTCGCCGTCGGGGTCTCTGTAAACCACGGATATGGTTATGTTCTCGTCATAGTATATCGTCGCTGACTGCGGAGATGGAGAGGTAAGGGTGGGTGCAATGTTCGGTATCCCATCTTCAACCTGGAAGTCGTCCACGGGCGACATCTCGTTTCCGCTGACATCTTTTATACCCGTGTATGTGTCAAGGAATGGCGTCTCGTACGGTTTCATCTCCGGCTCAACGGTCAGAATAACGACGGAACCTGACTGCTGTACTGCTTTTACCGCTTTTCCATATACCGAAAACATCCCTGCTGTCACCGGGGCGATGTTTTCGCTGAACTGAATTGTTATGGTAGTGGTGGTTGTCGTCCTGGCCCAGAGAAGGGTGGGGGGTATCCCATCGTCGCACCTGATTTCCACGGACTCGTTTTCTCCGCCTGCCAGTGGGTTTCCGCTCGTGTCTTCAACCACTCCCACCAGTTTGACTGTGGGCTTTTCCCATGTCTCCATCGTCTCTGCGATGTAAAGCGTTGTTGTGTTGCCGCTGGTTGAGGCCATGTAGGGTTGCACAGTGGCTGAGGCGTTTGTTTCATCGTAGAAGATGACCAGGAAATCCTCTGCTGTGGATGTTGTCTCGTTCAACGGCTCAGACCACACAACTTTTATGGTTGTGAGCGATGTTGTTTTTGCGCTTTCAAATCGCGGCGGCACTCTGTCAAATATTATCAGCGACTGTGGGATCTCCAGACTGTTCCCGTAGGTGTCAGATATGCCTGAGATGGACAGGGTGCCGCTGGTTCCCTGCTTGTAACCCATTATGGAGAGGTAGACCGCCGTCCGGTTCTGTGCTATGGAAATGTTTTCCACCGTCCCGCTGGACGGGACAAAATCTGATGGGTCGGCGCTTTCCGGGTCTATCTTTTCTGTGAAATACACCTCCACCGTGGTGTCGTCTACCAGCACTGCTCCGGTTGCCTGTGGGGGCGTCTGGTCTATCTCATAAGCTCCAGTTTCTATTCCACCGGATGGGTTTCCAGCGAAATCATATATGCCCCGCATGTAGATGTGAGCGGGCCCGTTTTGTGTGGCGGATGGGACGAGGTGAACCATCACCGTGTTTGATGATGTCTGTGTGAAGGACGCCGGTATCGTTTCGGCTGTGGTGTTCAGATAGAAGGAGGCTGTTGTTGTGTTAACGCTCTCTGAAAAGGTTATGTTCACATAAACGCCTCCGGGGCCGAATACGATGTTGTCGGGTGATGTGCCCGCCACCTCCGGTTTTATGGGGTCAACTGTCCAGTTTTCTCTGGCTTCCATCTGGACGTTGCCCGCCGTGTCCCTGGCGCCGGCTATTTTAACCGTGTAGATTCCCGCCTGGAAAGACTGGTCAACCGTTATGTGCCCCACCCAAGTAGTCGTGTTGAGCCAGTTCCCTGTTATTGGGGTGGGGTTTTCGGGGGATGCCGAAAAGAAAAAGACCGCTGTTGGCGGGGTGGCGGTGTCCATGGTTTCCGAGTATGCGACGGTTATCGTTGTCTCTCCGATGGGTGAGAGACCTGGCGATATACTGATAGTTGCGTGAGGAGACGCTGTGTCCACTACTGTGGTGAAAACATCGCTGACAAAAACATTTCCAACGACGTCAACCGCCCGGAGGCGGAAGAAGTGTTGCCCGTCTTTTTCCACGCTTATAACTACCGGGCTGGCTGTTACGGGCGTGGAGGTCCAGTTGGTTCCGTCTGCCGAGTGCTCTATGTACGTCTCCGCTATCCCACTGGTGGCGTCTGTTGTGTTGTACCAGACGGTTATGGATGTGGTGTTCGTCAGCGCTGGCGTGGAAATGTTGCCCGCGGGTGGGGTGGTGTCAAGGGCTGTGGTGGCGGTGGCTGTGGTGTTGTGTCCTGCTCTGTCTTTTATCTCAACGTAGATAGTGTACGGGCCATCAACTGCTGTGAGATTTATCTGGACGGTGTCTGTGTAGGGTGTCCACGGGGTCCACTGGGTGGTGTTGGTCCTGGCTCTTATTTCAGACAGTCCCGATGTGTCGTCGTTAGCTCCCAGTGTTACGTTTATCGTGGGAGTGGCTGTGTATGTGGGCGCTGAGATGGTGGAAATGGCTGGTGGGACGGTGTCCATGTATAACGTTGTGGAGTTTGCGGTGGTCCACCCGGCTTCGTCTGTTGCTCTGAAATCAACACTGTGTGCCCCGTCGGTGGTTATGGAAAAGTTGCCCGTGTATAATGTCCATGGCGAGCCGTCAACGCTGTATTCTATCAGCACGGGTGTTGTGGCGTTTGTGTTGGTGTCCCACGCTGTCAGGTTTATTTCCGGGTAGGTGATGTACCAGCTGTTTTCTCCCACAAACCCGACCACGTTTATTTCCACGTGGGGGGCGGCCAGGTCTATTTTTATCGTGACCGACGATGTTGCTGACGGGTTTCCTGCGTTGTCAACTCCCCTCGCCTCGACGATGTAAATCCCCTCTGTCTGGAGAGTCAGGGTGTCCGTGTAGGGCGTCCATGGCACACTGCTGTTGCCCGGAGAATAGACCCGGTACTCTGTGGCGTTGTACCCGGAGCCACCCAGGGGATCGTTTCCGTTGGAGATGACGACCGAGACGTTGGATGTGTACCAGCCGTTCTCGCCAATCTGGCCTGTCACGTAGAAAGATGGCTGTGAGGGCGGAGAGGTGTCTATAAGGAGATACATCGTGTGGCGGGCTTCTTTGTTTCCCGCCGTGTCAACCGCCCAGTATTCCAGGGTGTTGTTTCCGTCCGTTTCAACAGTAAAAGGCCCTGTGTACAGGTTTGTCTGGCCGTTGAGACGATAATATATCTCTCCAGCGCTCATGCCTGAAAACGTGTCTGTTGCCGTCAGTGTGATGTTCACCGGGGAGGTGTACCAGCCGTTGTTTCCCGCGGTGGCGTTTATGTCTATCTCCGTCTCTGGCTTTGTTGTGTCAACTTTTATGATCAGCGAGGATGTGTTCCCTGTGTTCCCTGCCAGGTCTGTTGAATACGCTTCCACATAATAAATGCCCCCACTTTCCCCTGTGAGCGGGAGGGTTGGGGGTGTCGTGGCGTTGTAAAGGAGCCATGTGGCGTTGTTTATTCTGTAAAATGTTTTTGCCGTGCCCGACAGGTCATCTGTGCCATCTATGGATAGCGTTGTCTGGTCTGTGTACCAGCCGCTGTTTCCGAGGGTTCCTGTGGCGGAAATCGCTGTCGTGGGCGGGGTGCGGTCTATCTTTATGTAAAACGTCTCCACCTCCGATGTGAGGCCCGCAGAGTTTTTCGTGTAATACTGGAATATGTGTTCTCCGTCTGCTGTTATCACAATCGGGCCGGTGTATTTCTGCCAGAGAGAGCCGTCAACTGCATAGTACAGGCTTGCCGGTGTTGATGTTGGTTCCTCAACCGTGGCTGTTATGTTTACCGATGTGTTGTACCATCCGTTGCTCATGTTGCCTGTGATGGAAAAACTGGCCGTGGGGGGCGTGGTGTCTATCATTATTGTCAGGGTGTGGGATGTTTCTGTGTTGTTTGCGTTGTCCGTGGAATAAAACTCAACCGTGTGCACCCCATCGCCGCTTATCTTGAACTGGGCCGTGTAGAGATACCATCCGCCGCCGTCCACCGTGTAGTATGTCTCTGCAACGCCGCTTGTGTTGCTCCCGTCTGATGCCGTGAGGGTTATTGTGACGTTTGCAGTGTACCAGCCGTTCTGGCCGGCTGTGCCGTTTATAAGGGGCGTGGTTGATGGTGGGGTGTTGTCTACTTTTACTGTGAGATTCGCGTATTCCACGTTGCCGGGCATGTCAAAGGCTCTCATCTCAACCTGGTGTATCCCCGTGGTGTATAAAACAACAGGAGACGTGTATGTCGTCCAGCTGCCCCCGTCTATTCTGACCTCCACGTGGTCCACTCCGCTCAGGTTGTCTGTCGCGTTGACGTAAATTGTTGCGTTGGGGTTGTACCAGGTGTTTATTACAGTGCCAGAAACGTTCGTCTGCAGGGTGGGTGGTGTGGAGTCCACGTGGATAACTGTCCACGTTGTGGGGCCCGTGTTGCCCGCCATGTCGGTGGTGTACGCTTCCAGGTAGTAGACGCCCTCTGTGAGGTTGAACGGGGCGGTGTACTGTTGCCATGTGGCGTTGTTTATTCTGTAAAACGTGGCGTTGACCCCGCTCGTCTGATCAGAGCCGGTTATGTTAAGGTGGACAGAGATGTACCATCCGCTGGCGCCGGGCCCCACGGGTGTTATTGTGGTGACGGGCATGTCAACGTCAACTTTTATTGTGAGCGTGTGTGTGGTTTCGGTGTTCCCCACTATGTCCGTTGAGTTGTAGGATATGGTGTATGTCCCAGAGGTGGTCAGGTTTATCGGAGATGTGTATGTGTGCCATGTGGCTCCCCCGTCCGTGCTGTACCACGTGGTTGTTGAGGAGTTATCTGTTACGGTGAAAGATATGTTCACCGCAGAAATGTACCATCCGCTGGCTCCCAGCACTCCCTGGACCTGGGCGGTTGTGGTGGGCGGGGTGCGGTCAACCAGGATGTTGTACACGCTCACGGGTGCGGCGGGGTTCCCTGCTACGTCTGTGGAATACAGGGTTATTGTGTAATATGTCCCGTCAACCAGCTGCATGCCCAGGGTGGACATGTTGAGGGCGTGCAAGCCGGCGGTCAGGTTGTCCCCTGTCAGCACATAGACGTGGGGTGAGAGAGAGTCAGAGGCTCCGGATGCCCGGTAGAATGTTATGTTGGCGCAGGAGGCGTTTTCTCCAAGATAGTATGTGACTGTGAAAATGTCTCGTAAAACGGTATCGTTTGCCGGTGATGTTAGGGTGTTGTTTTCTGCCACGGTGTCAACGTAGAAGAGGGTCTGATTCCACGGGACCTGCTGGTTGGACACGAGGTCTTTTGCTCCGGAAACAGATATGTTGTACCACGTGTTCTCCACAGCGGCGGAGATGTAGAACGTTCCCTCCCACGTGTATTCGTCCACCCATGTTCCGTTTATAGACCGGGGTGTATACGGGGGAGATGCCTGTACCCATTCTACCGCTGGCTGGGCGTCGGTTTTCATTCTCTCGCTGAACAGGATCGTTATCTTCGTCCACCCTGTTGTCAGGGGAGAGGTTCTGTTGAGGGTCACCGAGACAACGCCGGGCGGGACCAGGTCTTCCGTGTAGTTGTATTTGATTGTGGTCACGTGGCCGACGTGGTCCCATATCTCCAGCGTTATTGTTCCGCTACCGTTGTCCGCGCTTTCCACCGTGTATGTGGCGTTCCATGAGGGAGGAGTGTAGTCCGCCGGCGGTGTGTCGTTGAACGCTGGTGAGAAGACTATCTTCCACAGGCCAGAGCCGCCGTCGTCTGCTGTCCCGTTGATGTATATCTCCTGGGGTGCGCCGTCCATTCCGTCGCCGTAGATTATGTTGTGGTTTTCTATGTAAATCCACGGGCTGGGCGACTCGGCGGTGTCCGACAGGACAACCGGGTATGTTGTGTCCCTCTGGACTCTGAGGGGGATAACTGTTGTGTGGTTCACATTGTCATATATAGTGATGTTGAACCATCCCTCGTCCGTGTCATTGGCGCTTATGGTATATGTCCTGTACGGTAGTGTTGTGGTGTTTTCTGGCAGGTTGAAGATTGCAGGGAAAAAGATGTGTCTGAGACCGCTGTCCGCGTCCACAGGGGCTGTTATTGTCACGTTCATGTCAACCGGGGAGGGTATGGTGTCCCCATACCAAAAGGTGGGCGGGTTCCACCACGTATAATCTGTTGTTTCATTGACAGAAAAATCTGAGTACGCTGGCGGAGATGTGTCTCTTTTCACAACAAAGGTTATACTTAGGTGGTTTCCGACGTTGTCATATATCACCAGAGAGATGTTTCCCTCATACGTGTCCGTGGCGTTGATCGTATACGTGTATTTGTGGGGTTCTGTTGTGTCATTTGTGCTGTTTTCTCCAAAGACAGCCGGGAAAAACACCGCATATACGCCGCTGATAGAGTCAGAGGCGTTAACCGTCACAGAAAAAGACTCCTCTCCTGGCATGGTGTCCCCGTACCACAGCACGCCCGTCCCGTTTGTTCCGCCCCATGGACTGAAATACAGATAGGCGCTGTTTTCCGTTAGAGACATGTTGCCCGCCGGTGGGGACAGGTCTTCTGTGTAGTTGTATATTATTGTGAGATAGTTTCCCACGGCGTCGTATATTTTCACCGTTATCGTCCCGTTACCGCCGTCGCTGGCGTTGACCGTGTATGTCCATGCCCAGGCTGTGGGAGAGGTTATGTTGCTCTGTGTGTCGTTGAAAGCGCTGGAGGCAGTGGCAACGTCCAGGCCGCTTCCGTAGTCAACGGCGCTCCCCCCTATGGAGAAGTTCACAGGGGTGTCTCCCATCAGGTCACTGTAGTACAGTCCGTCCACCACCAAAGCCGGGTACCCGTCCACCGTCGTGCTATATATGTGAGTGGTGTTGTGGAGATAGGACGAGTTTTCCAGAATAGGTGTGTCCCACAGTGTTATGTGTGGTGCGTCTCCGTCCACTTTGTATGAGAATATGGAAGACTGGGTGCTCATTCCGGCGTTGTCCACGGCTATTATGAAGAATTTAACCGTTGTTCCGTTGGACGCCGGCGGGATAACCCCCTCTCCTGTGAACTTTGGCTGGGAGCCGGAGACGTTCATCTCAACGCTCTGGCTGGACGTTGTGGGGGTTGAGCCATCTGTGGTGTAATAGATGGTCATATTGACGACGCCACTCCCCGAGTCTGTGGCGTTCATAGTTATCGTCACATTTACGCTCCTGACCCACTCGCTCCCGTTAAACAGGACCAGCGGATTGATGCCGTCGCTGCCATAAGGCGAAGACAGAGACGGAGGCGTGTTGTCAACGTCCACACCGACCACTCTGGTGCTGCCTGTATGACCGATGGTGTCTGTGGCGTTGGCCCAGATCTCTATGTCGTTCATGTCGCCCACCGCCGTGGTGTTCCAGACGAAATACCACAGCCCGGTGTTGTTGTCATAGGTGGCGTTGCCTATGTAGCCCCACGTGGACCAGGAGACGTGGTAGTATGCGAGGGTTATGTTGGCCGTGTCCCAGTCGCTTCTGATGGTGATGTTGTACTGTCCGCTTATGCCGCTGTCGTTCTCCGGTGTGACGAAAACCGGGGAGGGGGGCGTGTTGTCCACCCGCACAGTGCTGACTGTGTCTGTGCCCGTCAGGCCGGCGTCGTCTGTGGCCGTGGCCCGGAGGGTCATGTTTCCGTCTATGCCTGTCGTGTTCCAATCATAGGAACCATCTATTGTTGGGTCGTCTCCTATCAAAATCCACACTGTGCCGTTGTAGTATTCAAACCTGACCTGGGTTATGTCTCCCCCTGTTAAGTTGTACGTTATTGTGTAAGTCCCGGTTATGGTCTCTCCTGCCAGGGGCGAGGTTATGGCTATGCCCGGCGGAACTGTGTCAACGGTTATGTTGCCACTGGTGGCGTTTGTCCAGAGCACGCCGTCCGTGACGTTCGCCGAAAAAAGAAGGTCAGTGACATCCATGCCGCCGACGTTCCACACCAGAGACCAGTATGTTCCGTCAAACGACGCCGCCCCGATGTAATCCCAGGCCCCCTCAACATAATAATAGCAGTCCACTCCAACAACGTCCGCGTCCGTGGAAACCCGGATGGTATATGTGGAAGAGGTTATGGTCTCTCCGTCCACAGGGTTCACTATGGTCACATCAGGGGGAATATTTTCAAGGCGGATTGAAACGGTCTCAGACGTGTTGAGCGTGTGAGTGGTGGTGTTGGTGCCATATCCTGTGTGTTTTGCCGTCCCGTTGGCTGTTATGTTTATCGGGTTGTTGTCTTTCTCAGATGTGGAATTTTTCTCCAGCACAACGAAGTCCATGGGCTGCGTGTAACCCGTTTGGTTTGTCAGCGAGTTGTAAAGCTGGCCGCCCGCACTATCTTTGCATGTCACAGAGACGTTTTTTATTCCCGCACCTGTTTCGTTGTGAACGAAGACCGTGAGGTAGCTGTGCCACTCCACACTTCCGTTGTAAACGGTCACGTTGGCCGAAGGCAGGGTTGAGTTGTAGAACAGCAGAGAACCGTTGTAGACCCACACAGCGTCGGCGCTGGCTCCCGTCCAGTTGATGAACGTGACATCCTCAGCCACTACACTCTGCTCCGGCGACGGATTCATGACCATTCCCACATAGTTGTTTTCAAAAGAGACGTTCCTGAACGTGGCAGATGTGTTGACCCAGAGCCCCGGATGGGAGGGGTCCCATCCACAGTCGGCTATGATAGAATCGTTTACGGCCACATTGGACCCGGGGGCCATGAAAAACTGATATCTGTATGTGTTGTTGGACAGAAAGGCGGAGTTGTTCCTTATCTCAAGGATAGCTGTTGAGTTGACATAGATGTTGTGTTCGCCGTCAAAACTGTTGTTAACATAAACCGTTGTGGCATCAAAAACAGCCGTGCCATTGATGTACATGTCTCCTTCAAGGTATATGGTGGTTGGGTCTACGAAGAGAAAACCGCCCTCTTCCACAACTATGCTCTGGACAGAAATCGTTGAGTCAAACACAAAAAGGTGGCCGCCAGGAGCTATATGTATAATAGACTCCCTGAGTTCAACGTCGCTCAGCACGAGAGTGGAATCTTTCGCCACCGTAACGCCATTCTGCTCCACCGGATGCTCAACCAGAAATCCTGAAACAGGTGGCTCACCCGCTCCAGCGTAACCAGCAGCCACAGCACCCTGAGAAGACAGAGATGATGCTGCGACAAACAATGCCGCAACGAACAACAAACCGACCGCTCCCATAAACGCCAGCGCCAGATTTCTGTACCTCATACTCTCACCTTCCATTTTCACATAACAAAACATTTAGAGTATTAAAAACCCTTCTCCCATTTTGCTCATCACATGCCCACGGCACGCTGAAACGTTCATACACAGGAAGGTCGCACATGGAAAGGTCGCACATGGAAAATATTATAACCAAGGATATAGTATAAGAAGTATACGTAACCGACACATGACAGATGTAAAAAAACGTAAACACATACGGGGGCGGTCCAACGATCCCACCAGCAATTCCGCACATTTCTAAAACAAATATGTCCTATACGTCCAAAAAAGTGGTTACAATACTCGAAAAAGAAATAGGAGATGTGGGAAGCCATCTCTACCTGAAAACATGTGAGGAGATTGGGGTTGACCCCCAGACTGTTGGGGCGGACGATCTTATAAGACTGCTCGGCCCCTTAACAGAGAGGGTGGCCTTTTTTGGAAAAGAAAAAGCCGCCAGAGTTTATGAAAAAGTTGAAAAAATCGTCAAAAAAACTGGCGTCAAAATGGACATTGAAAAGATCATAGCAAAAGCTGAAGCGGCCAAAAACGCCGGAAAAACAAAAGACGTCCTGGGCCTTCTGCTCCCGGAACTCAACACCATACAAAACGCCCCGCCGGAACAAAAAATAAGGTTCCACTCCCTGCTAGGAGACGCCTTTCTAAGGGAAGGAGACAAAGAAAAATCAAAGAAACATTATGACCTGGTGTTGGGAGAAGCAAAAAAACTCGGAGACGAAAAACGCCTGGCAGAAGCCCTACAGGGACTGGGCATGGTGTACTGGAGAATGGGAAAATACCCGGAAGCAAAAAAGGCTCTTGAAGACGCACTGAGACACGCAGAAAAAACAGATGACCATGCCCTGGTCGGCAGGATATACATGGCGCTGGCAAACGTCCACGACGAATGGGGACAGGTGGAAAAAGCCCTGGAATACTCGGCCAAAAGCAGAGAACATCTCATAAAAGGCCATGACAAAAAAAGCCTGGCAACACTGTACAACAACATGGGAGTCGTGTACGCCCGCCGGGAGCTATTCCACAAAAGCCTTGAGTACTACCAGCAATGTGTGGAAATCGCCAGAGAGATAGGGTATCACATGATGGAAGGATGGGCCCTTTTCAACGCCGCCGAAGACCTCGCCAGAATGAAAAAATACGAAGAAGCTCTGGAACACTGCAAAAGATCCGAAGAAATATTCACCAACCTCAGAGACAAACTGGGCCTCTCGGGCGTATACATGTCCTACGCCATAACATACTGGTTGATGGGAGATATGGACAGAGCAGAAAAGTACTTCCAGAAAACAGTTGACCTCCGAAAAAAACTCGGCATGCCATACCGGACAGCAGACGCACTCTACGAAATGGGGCGTTTCTACATGGAAAAACAGGATCTGAAAAAGGCAAAAAAAGCACTGGAAGAATCTCTAAAAATATTCACAGAACTCGGCAACACAGAAAGAAGCGCACAGGTCCAGCAGGCCCTCCTGGAGCTGCAAAACCTCAAACAATAAACAGGCATAAACAGACGACAATAAGCACATAATGCCACACACAGCACCTGCACAGAAAAAGAATAATACCCTTGTACAATCCCACCCCCATGCAATATAACACACGCCGAAAAGAAAAACGCACATCTCCACCTGCTAACAGACCCTCCAGCCCACCTCTCTATAGACTTGTAGTTTTTGACATGGACGGAGTCCTCGTAGACGTTGAGAGCTCGTGGGTCTATGTGCACCACCACTATGGCACTAACCACGACGGCGGAATGGAGGCATACAACAGAGGAGAAATAGACGACCACGAGTTCATGCACAGAGACATAGAAATCTGGAAAAGCAAAAAGAACCCTATCCACTACACAGACATAGAACGCATAGTGGCAACAATACCCATCATGAAAGGAGCGCGGGAAACAATAAAAACACTAAGGGAAAACGGCGTTGAGGTGGCCATAGTCAGCGCGGGACTCATGCCCCTCGCAAAAAGGCTTGGAAAAGAACTGGGAATAGAACACCTATACGCCAACGACCTCGCCACGGACGAAGAAGGGTACCTCATAGGAAAAGGCGTCCTGGGTGTAGAACTGAAAAACAAAGGCGAACCAATAGACGTACTGGCCAGAAAACTGGGCGTGGAAAGAAAAAGCATCGCCGCCGTGGGCAACAGCTACATAGATATCCCAATGTTTGAAAAAAGCGGTCTCGGAATAGCTTTCAACCCATCCGACGAAAAAATAAAACAAGCAGCAGAGGTGGTTATAGAAAAAAAAGATCTCCGGGAGATAATACCCCACGTGCTCTCTCAACACAAAACAAAATCAACCCCGGACGCCACCTGACAAAACCTTAAATACGATAACAAGCATCGTGCTACACGTTAACCATTAAACGAAGGGGATAGATATGAGATTGGGCAAAAAGAAGACAAAAGAACCCGTTATAGCCACACGGCTGGAAATGGAAATAGAACTCATGCAACGCCACGTGGAGATGCTGAAAACTATAATAGAACACCAGCCAATCGGAATAATAAAACTCTCAGAGATACTGAACTACCCGCAGCACAAGGTCAGATACTCCCTCCGCCTCCTTGAACAGGACGGTCTAATAGAACCGACACCAGAAGGGGCGGTAACAACAGACAAAGTCTATCCTTTCCTGAAAAAGATCAGGGACGCCCTCCGAAAAATGGAAAAAACCCTCCAGTCTCTTGAAGAGATGATAGAAGAAGCAGAAAAAGAGGCAAAAGAAAAAAAATAGGAAAGGACAGAGAGCAACGATGAAAAACTATTTAGACAACCTCCATTTACCATTCCCCAACTCCGACACCCCCAAAGTTAAAAACCACACAGCACTCTGAGCAACAACCCACAAACCGCATAATGCATGCCGGCGTAGGAGCAGAGGTTTGCTCTGCGACTGGGCGGGATTACGGAGCGAAGCGCAGTAACATGGCGGAAAGGTGTTTCCGCCTGTTCGGGAAATGCAAAGCATTTCCTCGTATGGTGGAACCCTGTTCCACCTATTCGGGAATACTCTGTATTTCCTTCGTGCCGCCGTATGAGTGAAATGCGAGAGCATTTCACGAATAGGCGGGATTTGCGGAGCAAATGCCGCCGTAGCTCATTCAAGGAACCCTTTGGGTTCCTCTGCTTCGCTACGGCGCTACGCAATATATGCCGCCGTAGCTCAGCTGGTGGAGCGCTCGGCTGTTAAACCCACAGCCGGGTGGCAGAAACCGAGCGGTCGCCGGTTCAAATCCGGCCGGCGGCGCCACAAAAAACAACCAAAACGCACAAAAAACCCCACCCCATAGGGGTCAAACGCTACGGCGCACACAAAAAGGGCCCGTAGCTTAGCCTGGTGGCCCGGAGGAACAAGTTCCTCCTTGCCTCGGCTAACGCCCGGCCCATAGGAAACGATGTTTCCTATTTGCCTCGGCTAACGCCTCGGAGCGCCTAGCTCAACACAAAAAGGGCCCGTAGCTTAGCCTGGTGGAGCGCCTGGCTCATAACCAGGTGGTCGCCGGTTCGAATCCGGCCGGGCCCACTTTTCACGTTTTTGGGTTCGGTTGGCCGGGTGCGGGTGTTTTTGTAAAAATTTCTCACCAAACTTGTTTTAAATACCCATGACAATATGATACATTGATGAAAAACGCAGCACGTGCCTGGAAAAAAGAGCAACGGATTGCCCTGTTCGCCAGCGTTTGTTTTGTCCTATTTCTCTCCCTTTCTTTTTATCTTACGGGAAGTGCAGAGGCTCAGAGTGAAAAAGCTGTTTTTTCATGGTCAGAGAAGAACCCACACATAGTGGACATGACAGTGGACAGGGGGGTGGACAGAGACGTTTTCCTTTATGCGAACATAACTGTCACCGTGGACTATGCTACTACTGTGCGTTTCCTGGCAGTCTCGGACCTTGATGTGTCTGTGAACCCGGAGAGCAAAGCAGTCCCCGCGGGATCAACTGTTGTTTCTGTGGCTGCCCACGTCCTGGTACCATCTGATGCTCGTGACGGAGAGCACAGTGTTGTGCTATACGCAGAGTGGGAGAGCCCCCAGGGCACTCCTTTCCGGTTTGGAAATGCAACGGTGCTGGAGGTCGTGCAAAACAGGGTCGGGTTTTTTTCTCTGCCCTCTTCTCTTGTTGCGCCCAGCAACTCTGTTTCCATTGGATTCTTTGTTTTCAACAGGGCCACGGTGGAAGACGCATTTTATATCAACGCCACGCTCCAGGGGGCGAACGGCACGGAGGTGAACGTCAGTCTGAGCACACGCCGTGTGGAACTCGGACCAAGGGACTCTGCACCCGTGCAGATTTCCGTTGTTGGGAACATCACTTCCAACACCACGGTGCTCCTTGAGGTGAAATCCGCCAGTGACCCCCTCTCTGAGAGAACAGAGAACATCGTTCTCACACCCTCCCCTCCTCCGGGAATCCACTCCAAAAAGAGTTTTCCACTGTTTTTTGTGGGGCTGATTGTGGTCGGCGCCGCTGTTGTCGCTGTGGCCGGTTTCACAGAGGCGGGGGTTTTCTTTTTGTTCAGCATGTTTTCCTGGCTCTTTGTGCGGTTGCAGAGGGAAAAGGTTCTTGACAACTTCATACGTGGAGAGATATACGGTTATGTCATGGGAAACCCGGGGTGTACCTATTCCGAGGTTCTGGCGGCGCTGGGACTGTCCAACGGTGTGGCGACATACCATCTATCTGTGCTTGAACGTGAGGGTTTTGTGGTCTCAAGAAAGGACGGCGTAAAGAAGCGCTTCTACCCCGTGGGACATCCTGACAGGAAGAGAAAGTTTTATCCGAACAGGATCCAGCGGGAGATTCTCCTGTTCCTTAAAAAGTATCCCGGGGCAACACAGACAGAGCTGGCGCGGGCTCTGGGGGAGAGCAAGCAGGTCATCCACTACCACATAGGGATACTGGAAGAAAAGGGGCTGCTCTCCTCCAACGTTGAGGGGAGGAAAAAATACTTCTTCCTGAACGAGAAGTTTGATAGTCTTGAAAAAGCGCTTGAGAACTCCAGGGAGGAGGTGGCCGGGGGTGCTTAGAACGGGCAGGGCTCTGTTGACGGGATTCAGTGTCAAAATGTCAAATCTGGAGGTGATAATATGAAAGGGACAGAACTTGTAAATGATAGAGCGAGAAGGAGTGTAAAAAAAGGTTTCCAAAACTTTAATATACGGTTTACCTTTTACAACACCCCACACGAGGTGCTTAGCATGAAACACCTGAAAGCAGGAATAAGGGTGCTGGTGTTCGTGATGCTGCTGTGGGGAATGGCCTTTACATACGTGCCCCACGAAGCAGATGCTGGAATAAGAACCGTTGTGACTGTGAGTTTGACCCCGGCATCACAGGAAGCAGATGTCAGTCCGGGTTCTTCCGGTGTTGTCATATTCTCGGGGACGGTTGAGGTGCAGTCGGGTGAGAGAACCGTGGTCAACCTCCAGGCTACCGCCCAGATAGGCACAGCAGTTGTCAGCCCGTCCAGCGCGGTGGTGCCTGCTGGCGGAGGCAGCTTCCCCATATCTGTCAGCGTGCGTGAGCCCCCCGAGACAAGCTATACTTTGACAGACAAGGTGACGGTGGGCGGCACATGGCAAAGCGGCGCCCTAGCGGGTCCGGTAAGTGAGACGAGCGCTCAGGTTGTCATAAAACAGTTTTTCAGGATGACCATTAGCACACAGTCCCCTTATGTTGAGGTAAAACCCGGATCACAGGTCTATTTTGACATACTGATTGAGAACAACGGCAATGGGAGAGACACCTTCACCGTGGAAATAGACCCTGACAATCTTAAAGAGTTGACTGCCAAAGACTGGGCTGTGCAAGTGGGAACGCCCAAGGTGACGATAGATGAAAAGGCCAAGAAACACGTGACAATAATCGCCACAACACCCCAGAAAACAACGCCATGGAAGAACAGCATAGACAGAATCGTTGTGGTGGTTAAATCAGAGAACGCACAGAACGTTGGGCAGAACGTCAAAGAGACGTACAACCTCTACGTGAGACAGCATGGTTTCCACATACCGGGGTTTGAGCCAGCATTCGCCTTACTGGCGCTGGCGATGGTGGCGGCCCTGATGAAAAAGAAGGCGATACGTACTAGGTAGGTCTGCCCCTTCCCAACCCCTTTCCAGTTCTTTATTTTTTAGATTTTATATGGCAGAACACCAAAAACCTTTAATCGCATTTTCGTCCCTCTACCACGGACCACAGACGAGAGGTGTCTAAAATGGGAGACCCGGGCGAAGAGGTTCACATTGAAGTTGGAACTGAGGAAGTTAGAACTGCGGAGCCGGAGGAAATAACAAAAGAGGCAGGGGGCGGAGTGAAAAAACCAGGAGAAGGAAAAAAACTGGTCCCTAAAAAGGCCTTGTACGCCGGCGCAGTCGTGGGGATCATACTTTTGTCTGTTCTCGGATACTGGGCGTACATATTTGTTAACTCGGAAGTCACGGAAGTGGCCGTGGGATACGAAGAGAGGGATGAAGTGTTGATGGTGGGAGTCCATCTCAGCACCACCGGAAAAGATTACAGTGGCCCGGCCGAGGTACGCATATATGAGGTAGTCAACGATAGCGAGGTACAGCGCTTTTCAACAACCATTGAAATGAAAAGAAACGACGCCGTGGAGCCGGTGCACTACACTGATTTCATCATGGGAAACGGGCTGTACAGAATAAAAGCTAGGGTGGGTGAAAAAGAGGGAAGTGTTGATTACTCGGTAAATTTCATAGCAGAGAACGCCACGATAATGAAGGTGTCCCCGGAGGGAGATACATCTGACCATTACCTGGTCCAGGTTTCTGTGCTGGATAGGGAAGGGAACATAGCAGAGCCCGTGAGAGGGGTGACCGTTGAGACAACGGTGGAACACAACGGACAGATTGAAACTGACACACTCACCATTCCCGCTGACAGTACGACGCTGACCAACAGGTTCCAGTACCCCTCACAGGGAAAAAAGAGCGGCTGGTATGCCGTGGATGTCGTGCTCACCAACACACTCGCAAGGCCTGACTCTCCGTACAGAACCCTTGAACGGAACGCCACGGTTTACCTGAACAGAAACCCCATTCCGGTAATAAACGGCCCCCTGTCGGTCCGTGTGAACGAAGAAGTCACATACGATGCCAGCGGCAGCTACGACCCTGACGGCGACAACATAGAAAACTACACATGGTATCTGATACCCGGAACCGATGTGAACAGCACGAACGTGCTGGCGGAAGGGTGGGGGCCTGTCTTCACATACACGTTCAACCTGCCGGGAACATACACCCTGTTGACATACATACGGGACGATGCCGGACTGGACCTCATAGACGCCACACAAGACCCCCCTGCCCCCGGACAGGACGGCGTGAAAGACACCTATGTGGGCATAGGGGAAAAGGTTCTCACGATAGAAGTGACAACGCTCTAAACTCTGCCGCCCTCCACCTACCTATCCTATCCTCGGTCCCTCTTTTCGGCAGCGCTGCCCATATCCTCCAGAATCTCGCCGACCACACGCACTCCAAGGTTGGCCAGCTCTTCCGCCTCACCCGGGGTTTTCCCCTCGGCCTGGACCCTTATTATCGGCTCTGTGCCTGATGGGCGCACCAGCATCCAGCCCCTGTCAAAAACGACTTTTATCCCGTCCAGGGTCACTATATCTTTAACATCCATGCCAAACGAGAGGGCCCCCCCTCTGACCAGCGCCAGATACTCTTCCAGCAGTTTCTCTTTGGCCCTCTCGTTGCACCGCACTTTTTTCTTGGCCAGATAGTATTCTGGCAGAGCGTCAACCATCTCAGACAGCGGTTTTTTCTTCTCAGACACTATCTCAAGCATCCTGGCGAGGGTCATCAGACCGTCCCTGCAGTACTGGTGCTCCGGGAAGATCAAACCCCCGTTCTCCTCTCCACCGAAGACGGCCCCGGTTTCCATCATCTTCCTGGCCACAATCGGAGAACCCACCCTGGTGTAAACCACGCTGCCCCCCTTTTCACGCACAACCTCTTCAACAAGACTGGACGTGTTCACAGGAACCACAACAACACCTCCCCCGGCCCTCTCAACGGCGTCCATAGCCAGCAGACCCAACGTTTTGTCCCCGAAAAGATAACGGCCCCTGTCGTCAACGAAAATAGCCCTGTCTCCATCTCCGTCGTGAGCAACGCCGAAATCAAAGCCACCCTCTTTGACAAGCACCATGATATCAGCCAGGTTTTCAGGGGTCGGCTCTGATGGGTGTGCTGGAAAACGCCCCGAGGGGCTAGCGTTCAGAGACACATAGCCCAGAGACAACCTGTCAAGCAACAGGGGCGTGGAAAGAGAAGACGCACCCGAGGCACAGTCCACCGCAACACGGGGAGAGAATCCTCTTATCAAATCCACGTCCACTCTCTCCAGCACGCCAGAAACATATCTCTCCACACCATCCGGATAAACACCTATAGAACCCACACCATCCCACCGGGCAAAAAAGAAATCCCCCGTGTGAAACAGTTTTTCAATCTCCATTTCCTCTTCACGCGACATCTCAGTTCCATCGGAGGACACACATTTTATTCCGTTGAACTCGGGCGGGTTATGGGATGCTGTTATCATCACACCCAGAGCGCTGCCGGAAGATTTCACAAGATACTGGAGGGCAGGGGTCACACAGACTCCGCAGTCAACCACGTCAACCCCCGAACTCAAAACGCCGCTGGCAACCGCCCTCTTTAGCATCTCCGCCGATGTGCGGGTGTCTGTGGCCACAAAAACACTCCCCAGCCCATGAGACCGGGCAAAAGTTCCCACGGCCAGCCCCACACGAAAAACAAACTCGGGGGTCAACCTCTCGTTAACAATACCCCTTATCCCATTTGTGCCGAACAACCTGGGAAACACCTGGCCACTCCCTCTTTTTTCATCTCCCGGCCCTTCATCAATCATCCATCAACCACCGTCCCATCTTTCCTGAGGCGCATGCCGATGACCCTGGCGCCAGCGTCTATCTCCGTGCCATCCTCAACTATGCTATCCCGGACCACGGCGCCGGAACCTATCTCACAGTTCTCCCCGATTATGCTGTTCTCAACAACAGCCCCCCGCCCAACCACGCTACCCGAAAAAACGGCTGCGTTAAAAACACTGGCACCATCACAGACCCTGGCCCCGGGTCCAACGCAAACGTTATCGCCTATGTGCCCGTCAACGACAGCCGAATCATCCACCAGGCGCTTCCGCCCCTCTTTTTCAAGCAAAAACCGCTGGGCCTCTATGTAAGAGAAGAGGTTCCCGGCGTCAAGAAAATATCCACGGGTCTCAAGACCATAAAAACCGTGGGGTATCAGCAGGGGGAAAATCTCTCTTTCAACAGAGACCATCCTCCCGGGCGGAATAAACTCCAGAACCTTTTTCTCCAGTACATATGTTCCAGCGTTTATCAGATTTGAGGGTGCCTCTTCGCGGCGGGGTTTTTCAACAAACGCAGAGATGCGGCCTTCCCCGTCCACCACAGCCACCCCATATGGCTCGGGGTTCTCAACACGCCAAAGAGAAATCGTCCCTATCGCCCCCTTTTTCCTGTGAAAATCCACAAGCTCGTCAACACTGGCAGACGTCATAACATCGGCATTCACCACCCCAAAGGTGCCGGTTATCGCGCTCTCACAGTTTTTTATAGCCCCCCCAGTCCCCAGGGGCTCTTTCTCAAAGAAAAAAACAGCGTCCAGGTCTGGCCACCTGCTCTCAATATGCTCTCTGACCATATCGCCCAGGTAACCAACAGCGAAAAGAAAACTCTTCCCCCCAACACCTATATGCTCAAGAACGTGGTCTATTATGGAGCGGTTCAGCAGGGGCACAAGGACCTTCGGGCGGTTGAACGTCAGCGGCCTGAGACGTGTGCCAAAACCACCGGCCAGCACGACTATTTCCAAGAGCACCACCTCTAAGAGAGACTGCAACGCATGGAAAACATCTACGATATAATCGCTATGCTGACAACGTTGTTGCCGCGCAAAACAACCGTTCCAAGCTTTCTGGACGCCTCCGGGCCCATCTCCACGGTCTCCTCCAGCACCATGTTCATATAGTCGTCAACCCCTGTCAGAACGCCCTCAAGAACACGGTTGTCCTTCAGCAAAAGAGACACACGCTTGTTAAGTGACTTTTTCAGCAGATCATTTGGCATCAAGGCACATCACACACCCACATCAGTGCTCGTGGCTTATAAATTTATTCTCTCGTGTGTTCAGCCCCGTGTGTCGGCATCAGGTTCGTCGCCATCCCGCTCGGCGTCGCTAAAGCCCTCCTCTATGCTGGACTCCTCCATCTCCCTTTCAATCCTGTCCAGCTCTTTTTTTAGCTCTGAGTGCTTCGGAATCTCGCCGAGCACATCATCAGCCCTTCCAATTAGACGCTCAAGGTCCTCGGCCTTCAGAGGCGTATGCTCCTCGGTGCGCATGCCCGCCCCGAGATAAGTGGCTGCACCCTCCACGAGGCGGGTGAGCTCAAACGGGAACACTATCTTTGTCGCCTGTCCCTCGCCCAGGCGCGTCAGGGTGTCCAGGCTCAGAACTGTCAACGCCTTTCTGTCAAGGGGCAGAGCACCCATGGACAGAATCCTCAGACGTTGCGCCTCACCCTGCGCCCTCAAAATGGTCGCAAGACGCTCTCCCTCCGCCTCAAGAATCTTCGCCTGCCGGACACCCTCGGCCTGCAGAATCCTGCTCCTCTTAGCACCCTCTGCGCGCAGAATGGCAGCCCGCTTTTCACCATCAGCCCGCCTTATGGCCGCCCTCCTCTCCCTCTCGGCGCTGGTCTGCTCCTCCATAGCCTGTTTGACCCTGGGCACGGGGTCAACCTCTCTTATCTCAACAGTCTCAACTTTGACACCCCACTTGTCCGTCGCCTCGTCCAGAATATCCCGCAGATGGGCGTTTATCCTGTTCCGGTTGTACAGTATCTCGTCCAGTTCCATATCACCTATGACGCTCCTGAGCGTCGTCTGAGCCAGATAGACCGTCGCCCGCTGATAGTCCTCAACCTCATAATACGCCTTGACAGGGTCCACCACCTTGATATATATAATAGCATCAACCCGGGTGGGAGCGTTGTCCTTTGTTATGACCTCCTGCGCCGGCACATCCAGTGGAATCGTACGCAGGTCCATCTTAATAACCTTTGAAATAAGAGGAGTGACAACCCTGAAACCCGGGTTCAGGGTTCCCTTGAAGCTCCCCAGCTGCTCCCACAGACCCTGCTCATACGGCCGGATGATATAAATCGCCGACCTGGCCATGTAGGAAAGCAACAGGATTATCAAAAACGCCAGAAATATCGCCGTAGCAACGCTCATTTTACATCACACTCCTCACAGATGTCCAAACCATATACACCATCCCTTCATCTACTTTTCCCTTTGTTTCCCACGTCACCTCCTCCTATTTATCCGCACCGAAAGGAAAAGCCATCCTGGTCTCAACCGTCTCAACCCTAATCCCCCACCGATCCACAGCCTCATTGAGGATATCCCTCAGATGGTTGTTTATTCTGGCCCGGCTGGATATCTCGTCCAGGTCCATGCCGCCCAGCAGGGCTCTGAGCAGGGTCTGGACCATATAAATTATAGCTCTCCGATAATCCTCAATCTCATAATACGCCTTTATGGGGTCAACCACGCGGACATGGATAACAGCGCCAACCCTAACCCTCTGTTTATCCTTTGTGACTATCTCCTGGTCAGGCACATCCAGCGGAATCGTACGCAAATCCATCTTAATAACCCTTGAAATAAGAGGTGGAACAAGATTTAACCCGGGTCCCAGAACCCTTTTAAACTTACCCATTTGTTCCAAAAGCCCAACCTCATGTGGTAGGATGACACAAACAGAAGATTTTGCCAGATAAGAAATCAACAGTACGAGCAACAGGGACAGAACTATTGCCATAGGAGCATACATACCACACTACACCCCATTCAACAGGAGGCGTGCTATTCAACAGCCTCTTTTCTCTCATCCCCCTATGTTCTCTTCAGCCCTCTTTCCACCCTCCTCTTTCGCTTCCTCCACAGGTTCAACGATAACGTGGACGCCTTCGCTCCTGACAACACGGACCCGGGTGCCGGCTGGAATAGCTCTGTTGGACGTGGCACTCCAGACATCCGAGCCGATCTTGACCTTCCCCCGGAGGGAGTCGGGTCGCACCTCTTTCGTAACCACCCCCGTTTTTCCCACAAGAGAAGATGCAACCGTGGTAACAGGCGGAGAAGTGGGTCCAAACTTCATATAAAACATGATGGTGACAATAAACGTGGGAACTCCCACAGCCAGAATGAAAACGGGCGTCCACGTGGAATAAAACACCCATGGGGCCATCAAACCCACCACACCCAGGACCAGCAAGACCGTGCCCGGGATGGCTATGAAAAACCCGGGAATCGTCACCTCCGCGATCAACATCAATATTCCAACCACGATGAGCAACACAGCGATTCCCGTGGGATCCATAACAGCCACACCAACGTCCATAAACACCTGGTGGTTTATTATGTTTTTCGTTCAGAACATTGCAAAAAGCATAACAAAGAAGCACAACGTATATAAACCCACCATCCGTTGAAACTACAACGGGATAAAAATGCGGTTGTGGAACGTTAAAACGAGGATACGCGCCCTCGGCCTGTCGCTGATGACGCTCTTCCTCACAGGAGTTGTAGGGTTCGTGCTCATAAAAACATACGTGGAGGGGGAGCATGTTACATTCGTAGAAGCTATGTACTGGACAATAATAACCCTCACCACTCTGGGGTACTACCCTCCCGGCGTGGGGTTAACAAGCGACATAGGGATGGCCTTCACAATTCTCATAGTGGGCTCGGGGGTCATAATAATCTTCGTGGGCGTCCCGAGCGTTGTCGCCCCATGGTTTGAAGAACGGCTCCAGAGGGCAACAAAAGCCAGAAAAACCCCTCTCCCAGAAGGCGGGCACATAGTCGTGGTCGGGTACAACCCAACATCTAGATATGCCATAGAAGAGCTCAGACACCACGGATTCGCCAGTGTCGTGGTAGACGAAGACAGGGAGCACGAACAAGAACTCTTGGAAAAGGGGGTTCCCTTCGTCTGGGGAGACCCGACAGACGAGGAAACCCTGAAAAAAGCACGGCTGGACACGTCCCTGGGACTGATGCTCACAGGACAGGACGACGTTAACATTTTCGCCGCCATAACCGCCAGAAAGGTAAACCCGGAAGTCCACATAGTATCCATAGCCAGAGACCCGGAAAAAGAAAAACTCCTCTACAAAATCGGCGTCAACAAAGTCGTGTCCCCGGGTAGCTTCGTCGGAAGAATGCTCGCAAACCGTGCCCTGGGACGCTACGAAGCAGACATAATAGAAGGCAAAAAGCTGCTTGGCGGCCTGGAAATGCGCCAGTACACCCTCACCCCTAGAAGCGGCATAACAGGAAAAACCCTCGCCGAGAGCGGGATAGGAGAAAAAACAGGCATCCTGGTCATAGGGGTGTGGAGAGAAGGAGAACTAACAGTGACGCCACAACCAGACTTCGTCTTCAAAGAGGGAGACATAGTCGTCATAATGGGCACCTCGGCCCAGATGCTGGCCTTTGAAAACACCTTCGGGGGGATAGCGGGGTGATAATCGTATGTGGCTATGGAACCGTGGGCAAAAACGCCGTCACAGAACTCAAAGAAAAAGGCGCAAGGTTCGTCGTGGTTGACAGAAAAGAGATAGACGAGGACATACCCTTCGTGAAAGGAGACGCTGGCACAGAGGAAACCCTGAAAAAAGCCGGCATAGGCGAAGCAACAGCTCTCATCGCATGTACGGACAGAGACTCAACAAACGCCCTCATAGTCCTCATGGCAAAAACACTCAACCCAAAAATAAAAGCCCTGGCCGTGGTGAAAAAAGACGAGAGCATATCCAAGCTCTACAAAACGGGGGCGGACTACGTTGTATCAGATGCCGTAATAGGCGGACAGCTACTGGCAAAAAACACCGCTTCACCATATGTGGGGGGGTTCATAGACCGGCTGACCATAGCCAAAAACGTTGAAATAACAGAGATACCCATACCACAAAACAGCCCGTTTGCGGGCAAAACGCTCAGAGAAACAGGGATACGCAAAAAGACAGGTGTGAGCGTTCTGGCCATCAGAAGAGAAGATGACATAATTCTCAGCCCTAGGAGGGACACGGAAATAAAAGGGGGAGACAGGCTCGTGGTCATAGGCGAAACAGACCGCATACGAGAGGTCTTTAACATGGCCAGGGGGCTCTAGACCCAAAATACGGAGGACATAGAGTGGAAAAAGAAAAAAATCCCGGCCCGGTTGACTACAGCCGCCAGATAAAGCTCAGACAGATAGGCCTGGAGGGGCAGAAAAAGATACGTGATGCAAAAGTGGCGGTGGTGGGCGCCGGAGCACTCGGAAGCGCAATAGCCCTCTACCTCACAAAAATCGGCGTCGGCACAATAACGATAATAGACCGGGATTTGGTGGAAAAGAGCAACCTTCCCCGCCAGATTCTCTACACTCCAGAAGATGTGGGAAAAGAAAAAGCCCTGGTCGCAGAAAAGCGCCTCAGAGAAATAAACCCGGATGTCATAGTTGAGGGATACGCCCAACACATAGACCACAGCACAACGCACCTCCTCGGCGGGGCAGACATAGTACTTGACGGAACAGACAACCTCCATACCCGCCACCTCCTCAACCAGTACGCCGTTAAAAAACAAAAACCATGGATATACGGCGGAGCCATAGGAACCGTGGGCATGACAGCGACATTCACACCCGACGGGCCATGTTTCAACTGCATATTCCCCTACGACAGCAACCCCGGGACGCCGGAAACCTGTGCCACCATGGGGGTGCTGGGCACTCTTCCCACACTCATAGCCAGCATACAGGCCACAGAGGCCGTCAAACTCATCATTGGCGAAAAACCCAGAAAAACTCTGCTATATATAAATCTCTGGGACAACACCTGGCGGGAGATATCGATCAAAAAAAGAAAAAACTGCGAGGTCTGCGAAAAACACCTGTACCCACATCTCACAGGAGAAAAACGATTAATAACGACCTCTTTCTGCGAGGGAAACAGGGTCCAGATAACACCACCAGTAAGAACCAGCGGGCTCGTCAAACACCTCAACGAAACAGCCGGCGCAGAAATCGTGGACGGAAAAGCAGTCCTCAGAGAAGAAGGGCTGGAAATACTGATCTACGACGACGGGCGGGCCATAATCACCGGCACATCCGATGAAAACGAGGCAAAAAAGATATACCAGAAATATGTGAGCATATAGACGGGAGGAAAAGACATATGGAACTTTACAAAAAGGGAAAAGTGAAGGACGTCTACGACCTGGGCAACGGCCGCCTGAAATACATCTTCACGGACAAAATATCCGTGTTTGACAAAATAATACCAACAGAGATACCGCACAAAGGAGAAACCCTGTGCCTGACAAGCGTTTACTGGATGAAAAAAGCGGAGAACATGGGCGTAAAAACGGACTTCATAGAAAGCCCGTCCGCCCGCGAAATGATCGTTAAAAAAGTCAGGATAATAAAAGACTACAACAAACTGACCCCACAGACCACCGACTACCTGATACCCCTGGAAGTCATCTGCAGACACTACATAGCCGGAAGCTTCTACGACCGCCTCAAAAAAGGCAAAATAGACCCAAAACAGCTAGGACTCGGCTCCGTGGAATACGGCGCACCACTCCCCGAACCCCACATAGAATTCACAACAAAACTTGAACCCGTGGACAGACACCTCACAGAAAAAGAAGCCATGGAAATATCAGGGCTCACACCCGACGAACTGGAAGACATAAAAGAGACCGTTCTGAAAATAGACGAAACAATACAGAGAGAAGTAAGCCAGCGGGGCCTCATACACGTGGACGGAAAAAAAGAGTTCGGCTTTGACGAAGACCGCCAGCTGATGCTCGTGGATACATTCGGAACAGCAGACGAAGACCGGTGGTGGGACAAAAAAGAATACGAAAAAGGGAAAATCGTTGAACTGAGCAAAGAAAAAGTCCGCCAGCACTACCGCCAGACAGGATACCACCAGCGCCTCATGGAAGCAAGAGAAAAAGGCCTGAAAGAACCCGACATCCCCCCGCTCCCTGACAAACTCGTAGAAGAAATAAGCCATCTCTACATCACCATGTACGAACGAATAACAGGAGAAAAATTCACGCCAACCCCCAAATAGAAACCCTTAGAGGTCTGATTCAAACCATCTCCCCCGTCTCGGGGATGTTCAGCACCAAGATCTTTCAATCCCTCAAAGGTCTGATTCTAACCGGTGCAAAAAATGAGTGAAAAACAAACCTCACTAATCTTTCAATCCCTCAAAGGTCTGATTCTAACGCGTCCAGTACCTTCTCCAGACCAGGAGGTGCATACTCTTTCAATCCCTCAAAGGTCTGATTCTAACTATGATCGTTAAGGTGCTGGACCTTTTCAGTGGTCTCTTTCAATCCCTCAAAGGTCTGATTCTAACGACGTCCCCCCGCAGGCTGTCCAAGACAATTATCAAGCTTTCAATCCCTCAAAGGTCTGATTCTAACGAACCCGACGGGCGAATATTCGTCGTGGGCACACCACTTTCAATCCCTCAAAGGTCTGATTCTAACGCTCACAACCCCCGACCCAACCATCTATAGTAAATACCTTTCAATCCCTCAAAGGTCTGATTCTAACAACGCTTACGGCAACGCTACAATATAAGTTACGCTGCTTTCAATCCCTCAAAGGTCTGATTCTAACCCCACCTAACCCACTCTAAAATAACTTTTGCACTCTGCCTTTCAATCCCTCAAAGGTCTGATTCTAACTCTTGCGCACAGAGACACCGCTCTCCAACCGCACCACCTTTCAATCCCTCAAAGGTCTGATTCTAACGTAACACGTCCGCAACGCAGGCACTCAAAATACACCCCTTTCAATCCCTCAAAGGTCTGATTCTAACAAGTAGGGCGTGGATGCGGTATGGTCAGGGGCAGATTGCTTTCAATCCCTCAAAGGTCTGATTCTAACACTTATAGTGAAGAGAAATAACCGCTATGGGGCGTTACTTTCAATCCCTCAAAGGTCTGATTCTAACTCGTCACGGGCGGACTTATAGTGAAGAGAAATAACCGCGCTTTCAATCCCTCAAAGGTCTGATTCTAACTACAAGGACAGAGAAAAAACAGACCCGGTGTTTACCACTTTCAATCCCTCAAAGGTCTGATTCTAACATAGAGCTCTTCTTTTGTGTATTCTATTATTTCCAGCACTTTCAATCCCTCAAAGGTCTGATTCTAACTTCTAATCTTAAGTTTGTTGATTCGTATGATGACGAACTTTCAATCCCTCAAAGGTCTGATTCTAACTTCCGCACACTCAAAACATAACCCACGCCGTGAAATGCTTTCAATCCCTCAAAGGTCTGATTCTAACACCCCACAAAACTACACCTACCACGTGCTGTCCCGCTCTTTCAATCCCTCAAAGGTCTGATTCTAACTGGGAACAGCAGACTGGAGCAAATGGTCTGAAATGGGCTTTCAATCCCTCAAAGGTCTGATTCTAACGAGCCCGTCGTTGTCCGTTGAGACCTCGCCGACCACATCTTTCAATCCCTCAAAGGTCTGATTCTAACCCGGAATAAGACCCCGGGCTTCTTCCAAATCAAACACCCTTTCAATCCCTCAAAGGTCTGATTCTAACCATGTTCACAACCATCGCATCGCCAACGGTCACATCGTCTTTCAATCCCTCAAAGGTCTGATTCTAACTTTTCTAACACGACATCACCGGTTTTTTTGTTTTGCACTTTCAATCCCTCAAAGGTCTGATTCTAACCTTGCCACTTTTCACCACCACCTTTTTAGAGTACTTCTCCTTTCAATCCCTCAAAGGTCTGATTCTAACTCTCGTTCGCCGACATCACGCATCGCATAGACGTCAGCTTTCAATCCCTCAAAGGTCTGATTCTAACTCGGTTGAGTGTGGGTGGGAACACGAGCTACGAGGCCTTTCAATCCCTCAAAGGTCTGATTCTAACCCCCCCTATCATCTATCGCACGACATGCACGACATACCTTTCAATCCCTCAAAGGTCTGATTCTAACGTTTATCGCCAAAATTATAGAACACCACACAAAACCCTTTCAATCCCTCAAAGGTCTGATTCTAACGCTGGGTGGCACTTGCCTTTTAGAGAAAACCAAAAGCACTTTCAATCCCTCAAAGGTCTGATTCTAACCCCACCTAACCCACTCTAAAATAACTTTTGCACTCTGCCTTTCAATCCCTCAAAGGTCTGATTCTAACCCTGTTTGCTGCGGGGACTATATGGTTAAGTCCTCGGCGCTTTCAATCCCTCAAAGGTCTGATTCTAACTCTGAAAGATTGCACGAAATAGCGTTTTTGGTGTTGCTTTCAATCCCTCAAAGGTCTGATTCTAACCCGGGTCAACTTCTTATGTTGAAATAAATGACCCGGACTTTCAATCCCTCAAAGGTCTGATTCTAACTGGCAGGTTTTTTATACTGTTTTTGTCTTATATAGTTGCTTTCAATCCCTCAAAGGTCTGATTCTAACTACAAGGACAGAGAAAAAACAGACCCGGTGTTTACCACTTTCAATCCCTCAAAGGTCTGATTCTAACATAGAGCTCTTCTTTTGTGTATTCTATTATTTCCAGCACTTTCAATCCCTCAAAGGTCTGATTCTAACTTAATATCTTAATAACCTTAAAGATTAATAAACGAATCTTTCAATCCCTCAAAGGTCTGATTCTAACGATATTGAGAAAGGTTGAGAAGGCAAAAGAGAGATGGACTTTCAATCCCTCAAAGGTCTGATTCTAACCTATAAAATAATAAAATAAATTAGTAGAGTATTAAGACTTTCAATCCCTCAAAGGTCTGATTCTAACATGCGTATTTGGATGGGCGGGGTGTTTTGTTGTTTGCGCTTTCAATCCCTCAAAGGTCTGATTCTAACGTTATCCAGTGGGTTTTTCAAAACAAAACGCATGCGCACTTTCAATCCCTCAAAGGTCTGATTCTAACATAAACATTTACAAAAAACCACGCACAAAAAAATATGCTTTCAATCCCTCAAAGGTCTGATTCTAACGTAAATTTTAAAGCGAAAGATATAAAAAGTTTTTGTTCTTTCAATCCCTCAAAGGTCTGATTCTAACGGAAAGCCGTTGATTGGGGGCACACCATGAAAGGATACTTTCAATCCCTCAAAGGTCTGATTCTAACCGGTGGAGGTTAAACAGAGATATGGAAAAGTTCTGGTCTTTCAATCCCTCAAAGGTCTGATTCTAACAGTATGGAATGAGTAATCGTGATATAGGCCTGCTTCCTTTCAATCCCTCAAAGGTCTGATTCTAACCTCTACAATATCACCAAACTCACCATGACCAACATCTTCTTTCAATCCCTCAAAGGTCTGATTCTAACGTAACACGTCCGCAACGCAGACACTCAAAATACTGCCACTTTCAATCCCTCAAAGGTCTGATTCTAACATAGCATATTTCCTGTCCGCATAGAGACCAAGCCCAGCTTTCAATCCCTCAAAGGTCTGATTCTAACGGAACATGTGAAGACGTCCCGTCTCCTCAACAGCCGCCCTTTCAATCCCTCAAAGGTCTGATTCTAACCGTTATCTTGCCCAGGAGGAATGATGGTATGATTATCCTTTCAATCCCTCAAAGGTCTGATTCTAACTCATACGTTAAATAAAGCAATTGATAGTAGAACAGGACTTTCAATCCCTCAAAGGTCTGATTCTAACATTACATTTTTTGTGATGTGGGTTAGTTATAAACTGTTCTTTCAATCCCTCAAAGGTCTGATTCTAACCTCACCTCACCACCTATATATACCTCCTCTTATTTAACTTTCAATCCCTCAAAGGTCTGATTCTAACTCATGTCTTTTTTCACCTCCATGTTTATGCAGAAAAACTTTCAATCCCTCAAAGGTCTGATTCTAACATGTGTTAATATCGCTGTAAAACAGATTTGGCTTATAGCTTTCAATCCCTCAAAGGTCTGATTCTAACCCATTTTGTTTGGGACAATACTTTCAGTTATCCTATACTTTCAATCCCTCAAAGGTCTGATTCTAACATATAATCTCTGTTTGTGCAGAGATTTATAAATTCCACTTTCAATCCCTCAAAGGTCTGATTCTAACAACTACACCATCAGATTTGACAACTATATAAAAACAACTTTCAATCCCTCAAAGGTCTGATTCTAACAGAAAAAACCGTTCTGGCGACATAGTAATAAGCCAGAGCTTTCAATCCCTCAAAGGTCTGATTCTAACTTATTTCGGATAAAAGCACGAGGGATTAAAAGAGAGACTTTCAATCCCTCAAAGGTCTGATTCTAACTTATGAATACGAACATAGAAAAAAAGAAGAGAAGAAACTTTCAATCCCTCAAAGGTCTGATTCTAACTCTCTGCAGAATTGTCATGTATATATATGTGTGTGTTTATCTTTCAATCCCTCAAAGGTCTGATTCTAACTTGTTTATTTGTTTATGCAAAAAATCATAAAAGTGAGCTTTCAATCCCTCAAAGGTCTGATTCTAACCCAGATAGGATAATGATAACGGACAGCGTAAATGCACCTTTCAATCCCTCAAAGGTCTGATTCTAACAAAACAACATATATGTGATAACCACCGTGGAGAAAACCTTTCAATCCCTCAAAGGTCTGATTCTAACGCAACATACCACCACTATTTTATAAGAGATATCTACGACTTTCAATCCCTCAAAGGTCTGATTCTAACCAGGGGATTTAAAAACGGCATTATCAAAACATACAGAACTTTCAATCCCTCAAAGGTCTGATTCTAACATTTGGAGTTGTTTAGGGAGTTGGCTATAGGATACGCTTTCAATCCCTCAAAGGTCTGATTCTAACACAACAGACCCGGCCCGGCACAGGAACATCAAAGAGGCTTTCAATCCCTCAAAGGTCTGATTCTAACGGGATGCACCTTGTTACGGATAAGTGGGCTTTCATACGGCTTTCAATCCCTCAAAGGTCTGATTCTAACTCACATCCTTTTTCGTGGTCCACCGTCTCAAAGAGAACTTTCAATCCCTCAAAGGTCTGATTCTAACCTTACTGCAACCCGTGACCAACACACTACCCATGAGAACTTTCAATCCCTCAAAGGTCTGATTCTAACCTTGAGTTTACGTATCCTGAGCATGTGAACATTCCCCCTTTCAATCCCTCAAAGGTCTGATTCTAACTGAGAGGTGAGAAGATGAAGGTTGAATTAGAAAAAACTTTCAATCCCTCAAAGGTCTGATTCTAACCGACGCCTTCACCGTTATCGTCTCATCCTGCTCAAGCTTTCAATCCCTCAAAGGTCTGATTCTAACTCTGGAATAAGTATGGACAGGGGCGGATTGTTGATGCTTTCAATCCCTCAAAGGTCTGATTCTAACTGGGACACAGGATTATTGAGAAAAATCAGAGCAGGCACTTTCAATCCCTCAAAGGTCTGATTCTAACGTGGGGGCTTGTGGCGGAATGGGAGTTGGTTGATGTGCTTTCAATCCCTCAAAGGTCTGATTCTAACGATGGTGCTCTGTTGCTGCCTGTCGCCAGCCTTGTGTCCTTTCAATCCCTCAAAGGTCTGATTCTAACTTATGTTGAGGAGGCGGGGGCGAAGCGTTTGTTTTTTGCTTTCAATCCCTCAAAGGTCTGATTCTAACCCCAATCAAAAGGGATATTCACGTGCACGGCACGTTTCTTTCAATCCCTCAAAGGTCTGATTCTAACAAACGATATAAGTAACTTCGTAAAGGAGGCGGAAACACTTTCAATCCCTCAAAGGTCTGATTCTAACCTCACGCCATAACAGTGTTAACGCTTCGGACGGGTTTCTTTCAATCCCTCAAAGGTCTGATTCTAACATTCCGCTTATTAATATTTGTGCCACGTTTAAAAGTGCCTTTCAATCCCTCAAAGGTCTGATTCTAACAAAGGTCGGAATACCTGAAGAAGTGGCACGTAATTACCTTTCAATCCCTCAAAGGTCTGATTCTAACACCCCGTCGCTGGAAATAATATCACGTTGGGTTAAAAACTTTCAATCCCTCAAAGGTCTGATTCTAACAATCGTAACGTTTCGCCGATACGCCACAAACTCATATCTTTCAATCCCTCAAAGGTCTGATTCTAACCCCCGTCGCTGGAAATAATATCACGTTGGGTTAAAAACTTTCAATCCCTCAAAGGTCTGATTCTAACCGTAACAATCATATGTATCGCACTAATGCAGATAAACACTTTCAATCCCTCAAAGGTCTGATTCTAACTCAGTGAGCCCGTTGAGAGGTTCAGCCCTGTTATATACCTTTCAATCCCTCAAAGGTCTGATTCTAACTGCTGGATGTGGGGGATTTTGTTTTCCCCGAGAAGGGACCTTTCAATCCCTCAAAGGTCTGATTCTAACGATATTATGTCGGTCCAGGCGTTGGCGGTCGTAGAACTCTTTCAATCCCTCAAAGGTCTGATTCTAACTTGACCAAGGAAGCACAGAACATCCTTAGAAGGGTGACTTTCAATCCCTCAAAGGTCTGATTCTAACTCGGAGAATACGTATGTAGACCAAGCCCTAAAAAACCTTTCAATCCCTCAAAGGTCTGATTCTAACCACCCCGGCCAGCAGGTTTCGGCGGAGGGGATGGGCGGTGTTATTTTTACCGAAAACCACAGCAGGATATTTATAGGTTTTCTAAAAAATGTCGTGGATGTCGTGCGTGGAGATGCAGAACCTCTGATTCCCGACGTCCGAAACTCTTTTCTCCTCCGCGGTCTTTTTCCAAACCATGAAAGTGTATTCAGCCAATATCACTCTGGACACAACCCGCGAAGGGGACATAGTTGACGTCACTCCGATGGTTGAGAGAGTAGTTGGTGAAAGTGGTGTTCGGGAGGGCATCGTTCTCGTCTTTGTCCCTGGCTCAACGGGTGCCCTGACAACGGTTGAGTACGAACCGGGCCTGGTCAAAGAGGACATCCCACGCCTCCTTGAAAAGATAGCGCCCAGGGACGCAGTTTATGGACATGAAAAGACCTGGCACGACGGAAACGGGCACTCCCATGTGCGGGCATCTCTGCTGGGGCCGGACATAGTTGTCCCGGTGACCGATGGCCGCCTTCATCTGGGGACGTGGCAGCAGATAGTTTTCCTTGAGCTGGATGTCAAACCACGCCGGCGCACCCTGGTTGTGAAAATTCTCGGAGAGTGAGATGTTGATGCGCATCGTTTTTCTCGGGACAGGGGGGAGCTGGCCATCAAAACACGCCAACACGAGCTCTTTTGCTGTTCAGATACCGCACAGGGTATTGTTGTTTGACTGCGGGGAAGGAACCCAGCGTCAGATCATGCACACCAATGTTTCTTTTATGAAAATATCACACATTTTCATAACCCACTTCCACGGCGACCATTTTCTCGGCCTCCCGGGGATGATCCAGAGCATGGCCCTTAACCGCAGAAAAGAAAAACTGACTGTTGTTGGTCCGCCTGGCACCGGGGATCTCATGAAGGTCATCCTTTCGCTGGGTTTTTACACACTCACGTTCCCTGTTGATGTATCAGAACTGAGACCGGGCGAAGAAATGAAACTCCCAGACGGCTACATCATAAAAACGTTTGAGACAGATCATACTGCGCCTGGCATAGGTTATGTGCTTGAAGAGCCGCCCCGGCCCGGAAAGTTCAACAGAAAAAAGGCCATAGAAATGGGGGTGCCCCCCGGCCCTCTGTTTTCAAAGCTACAGAGGGGTGAGGCGGTGGTTGTCGGAGGAAAAAAGGTGAGGACGGAGGACGTGGTGGGTCCCCCCCGGCGGGGGCGTAAACTGGTTTACACCGGTGACACACGCCCGCTCCGACCCGTCCCGGAGGCGTGGAAAAACTGTGACGTTTTGATCCACGACTCAACTCTCTCCCATTCCATGGAAAAGAGAGCGCTGGAATACGGCCATTCAACTTCTGTGCACGCCGCTCTGGCTGCAAAAGAGTGCAACGCCCGGGTGCTGTTCCTGTTTCACAGGAGTCCGCGCTATGAAACTCCAGAGCCGCTGGTGGAAGAGGCAAAACAGGTTTTCCCGAACACAGTGGGAGCCACAGATTTTCTGGAGTACAGTGTCCCACTGCCCGATTAGACGGGGTAGGTTTAGATTCTGGTTTGAAAAATAGGTTTATATCACCGCACCCGTTTATGCCTCTCCGATGGACATAGACGATTTCATAGAACGGGTTAGAGACGAGCGGCCTGACGCTGTCCTGTTGTTTTCTCTGGCAGACACAGATGTGAAAAGGTTCACTGAGGAGATGAGTGAGGGTTGTAAAATAGTGGTCGCTTCGCCCACAAACCCGCCCTCTTATCTGCTGATGGACCACCGGGTCATATACAGAAAGATATCCCCTATTCCCGACCCTGGAGTGGCACTCCTGGTGAGGATCAAAGATTTCTTTGTCTCCGCCATGGCGGAGGGGGTTTTTCGTCCGGGCCAGAGGGTCCTGTGTTTTGCCCGGGGAGACCTGGACGTTTATATGGAGGTTGACACCTCAAACCTGGGCATACCCTCTCTGATAGACCTGGTACAGGACCGTGTTGACCTCTCGGTGCTTGAGGCAACCATGGAGATGGCTTCCACAATAGCCAGAGAGGGGAGGGAGGGGTATCCGGCGGGAGCGCTTTTCATAGTCGGAGACGAAGCCCGGGTTATAAAATACACCATCCCGCTCATCCAGACACCCTTTGGAGACGAAGGGCGGCCTGTCAATATACTCAGCCGAAAAGATGAAGACACAGTAAAAGGCTACGCCACCATGGATGGAGCCGTCATAGTGGGGGGCGATGGAAACGTTGTCTCAGCCGGGAGGTATGTGATGGTCCAGAATGCGCCGCTGCGCATGAAGGAGGGGTTGGGTGGCAGACACCTCGCGGCCGCATACATAACACAGGTCTCCAGGGCCATAGCGATACTGGTGTCCTCTTCGGGTGCGATAAGGGTTTTCAAAGACGGAAAGATAATATACGAGGTGAAACGGGTTTGACAGAAGACAATGGTGGAGAGGAAAAAGCGGGAAAAAAAACAGATGAGCCAGTGGAGCCGGAGTACAGGGTGTTCATATCCGTCCCATATTATGGAACAGAGAATGTTGAAAAGATAGAGAGCGCTGTTGAAAAAATATTTCCGGGGACGGTGTTTGAAAAAATTGAGGGTTTTGGAAAAAAAATTCTGAGGGGAGAAGGGGGGACGCTGAGAACTCTCCGGGAGCGCCTGAGAGAGCAGAGGATAAGAGACGCTGCCAGAGAACACCTCCGCCTACTGCGTCCCCTTGTTTTTTTCCTGAACAAACAGGCGGCGTATGTGGGAAAAGTCAATTTCTCAGATGGAAAAAATCCCATGGGGGACATACAGGTGGAGGTGCGGGTTGAAAAAGAGGGCGATGAGGAAAAGGTCGTGGAATGGCTCACATACATACCCGAAAAGCAAGCAGCAAAGAGAGAGCGAGAAGAACGGGAAAATGGTGCGGCGAGCGGGGGAGGCGGAGAATATGACCGAGAAAGCGCATAAAAACCTGGCAAAAAAAAGGGTTGGGATGTCCTCGCCATCACTGTCGCTTGTACCCCTAGAAAAGGCCTTCGTGCACGTCTACGAGGCCGGTTTCCGTCTCTGGGAGATAGTCGCAGAGGGAGAACACCTCCTGCTGGACAAAAGAAAACAGATTGAAAACCTCCTGGCATCATACGACATGGAAATAACGATCCACGCGCCCCTCAGCGATGTCAACATCGCAAGCCCGAACCCCCCCATGAGGGACGCCGCTTTTGACTTCATCTGGCGCACGATGGACATAGCCCACGACCTGGGCGTGAAGGTTTTCACAATACACCCCGGCCACATATCACCCCTCGGGTTTTTCGCACCTGAAAAAATCAGAAAGCTGAGCGTCGCAGCCGTGAAAAAGATAGACCGGATAAGCCGTGGATACGACATGACCATCTGCCTGGAAAATATGCCCTGCATGGCCACCACCATCTGCCACACCCCGGAGGAGATAGAGGAGCACCTTGACGGCACAGACCTGATGTTCTGCCTGGACACCGGACACGCAAACACCTGCGGAAACCTCAGAGAGTTCATCCGCCTGAGAGACAGAATAGGAAACGTACACTTCCACGACAACGATGGAAAAAAGGACCAGCACCTCCCACCCGGAGAGGGCACACTGGACATGGACGTGGTCCGAGAGATGCTCGCAAACTACACGGGCAACATAATCGTTGAGAGCAGAAACATAGAAGAAGGAAAAAAGGGCGCAGAATACGTGGAAAAACTGTTCAAAACATCATAGCCACCGTGCCGACCACCGCGCTGACAAAAAATGGCCATTTCAGACCGTCACCCATACATTGAGGGGGCGGGCAGCTTCTTGGGTCTCTTGGCGGCCGCCGTCTGTTTCTGGAGAGCCTTTATCTGTTCCTCCACCTTCTCCGCCTCTTCGTATAGCGGTCCAGCGTCTATGTTCCTGTGCAAAAACAGCCTGTCCATGACCTCAATTATTTTGGCCGCAGACCTCGCATCCGGGTAATCGGGGTGTGCCTCTGTGAGCAGCCCGACCACGGGATACTTCAACATCTTTCCCATGTTCAGGAGAACCCCAGCCACGCCGGTGATAACTCCCTCGGCGAACTCCTTTATCTCTTCGTCGTCTTCCAGGACCCTCCTTATCTCAGGAGTGCTGCCCACGCCATAGACGGCGGTCCGTCGCTTTTCCATCTCCTCCTCGGACATCTCCCCCTCAACCTCGCTGGTGTCCACCACCAGACCCTCGGGGGATATTATCAACTTGCACCTCTGCTCTTCCATGGCCCACTCTATCATCCTGGCCGCTATCGGTTTTATTATGTTAGGTGACGGCTGGAACTCCGAAATAAAAACAACTATCTGCTCTTCGCCCTCTTTTTTCTCACAGGCATAAATGCGCACAGGGTTGTGAGGCTCTGAGTTGCGTATGAGAGACACCGTGGGGAAATATATGGAGTCCACAACACCTATCTGTTCCATTTCAAGGAGGTTTATGAGATAGTTTGCAACAATGGAACTCACAAGGCCCACGCTGGGAAAACCGTCTATCACAATGGCCCCATCCAGGTCCATCTTTTTTATCTCATATATCTCCACGTCTTCCAACATTTTCCACCGTGACCAATAAAGAAAAACAAATACTTAATCCTAACCCCCGTTTTTCAAAAAATATGCGGGAAACACAAAACTGAAACACAAAATTTTGAGACAACACTTATAAACCAGGGGTTATATGAAATGCCATGAGACACCACAACCCCAGACAAAAAACACACCCGGCCGTTATGACCGTGCTATTTTCAGCCGTTTTCCTTGCAGCAGCATTTTTAATAACATCCCAGCTACACTCGCTGGCACTGGAAACTAAAAGCGGAGACTGGCCCCCAACAGCGGGAGACTGGCTCGTATACAACAACACCGCCATCCAGAACCAGGAAATCCACATAAATGGGAACATAATCGTCGGAGAAAACGCCACACTCAGATTGTTCAACTGCACAGTTTACATGGACAAAAACAACACCATGTTTGACATACTCGGATCAGTCCACCTCTGGAACACCACGGTGACCGCACAACCAAACACGACCTGGACAATGGTGGTGGAAACCAACGCCACCGCCACCATAGAAAACTCCAGCATGGACATAGGATGGGAGTTCAACGTTGGCATCTACGCTCTGGCGGAGATCAAAAACTCCACACTGACTTTTCTCAACAACACACACGTGCCCGCCTCCTATATGGGCTTCCAGGGCTCCGGTGTCATAGAAAACACCACGATAACATCAGAAGGCCAGCAGTACTGCATCCACGCCGTCAACGGCCTCACAAACACCCTCTGGATAAACGACAGCAAAATAATCAACCCCGGCATAGAGCCAACCGGACTGGGAGCCATATATTATCCTTTCAGCGTGGGCATTTTCTCAAACACACGCATGGAAATAAGAAACACGGAAATACTTCCCACAAACTACTCCGGGGCCGTGTCCTATGAGCGGGGCGAAGGAGTCGTGAAAAACCTGACCATAAGAGGGGGACTGTTCGGAGTGGACCTCATGGCATCACACGCCGAGATCAAAGACAACAGGGTATACGACACAACGGCGGCAGTGAGCGTAAGATACTCACCCCCAAAAAGCTACGGCGGAGGCTGTGACTACTCCACTCCCACAAACATCACCCTCCCACGGCCTAGGATAACCGGCTGCGTGTTCAAAAACAACACATACGGAGTGGCCCTGGACCATGCAAACGTCTCCATTGAAAACACCACAATAGAAAACTCGGAATACGCCATATACGGGATAAACTCCGCCTTTGAAGAAAACAACAACACATACCACAACACAACCCGGGGCAGGGCCATAATATACGCTAAAACAGACCTCGTGGTTTACAGGGGCGACGGAGACCTCGCAGACGGAGCCACAGTGGAAATAGAAGAGACAGGGTGGCGTGACTGGACATCCAACGGACGTGTATCCCTCAACGGCACAACAGGACTCCTAGCCCTCTATACAGACAACAACGACACAACACACACCTACACATACCACCTCCACATATCCTACAACACGGGCATCAGGACCTTCTGGAAAAACATAACCCTCAACCCCCTACAGGCACCGTCAACCCTGGAAGTCTACGTGCCCGCCGGACCGGACCTCGTCCTTGAAAAAGCCACTCTCTCCACAGAAGCAGCACCGCCCGGCGCAGACGTGATCGTCCAGATAACCGTGAAAAACGAGTGGCCCTACCCCGTGGAAAACGTGACAGTGGTCGTGGAAACACCCCAGGGATACTATGAGAGCACAATAGACCGCATAGAAGCAAACAATACCGCCACCATAAACGTGACCATAAAAACACCCCGCTATGACACGGAAAAAACCGTTGAAGTAACAGTTTTCGTGGACCCGAACGCGGAGACTGAGGGGCAGTACATGTCCCAGGACAACAACGAAAAAACCCTCTACCTCACAGTCAAAGAAACCACCCCGGGGACGGTGCCCCCCATGGCAGCCATAGGCGCAGCTATAACGGTTTTGCTGGCACTCTTCTTATACACATTCCTTAAAAGCATCAGATCCGGGACAGCAACCTCCGCCCCACCGGAAGAAAAAACGTCTCCGACAGAGACAGCGGGTGAAAAGACCTCTGATTCTAAGGGCGCCATGGAAAAAAAGGAAGAGGAAAAGCCGGAAAAGGGGGCAGAACCCGAACTGCCAGAGCCGGAACGCCCCGAAGAACCACAAAAAGAACCTGCACAAGCCGGGGAAACCGAAAAAACAGACTGAACAGGGACGTGGATCAACCAGAGCCCCTGGAACCTTTTTTGCCACGGTTCTTTTCAAGCAAAAGCGTGTTGCCCCGCAAATCCACTATGGTAGCTCCGACGCTGCTGGCCAGGGTCTCTGCCATGGCCACACGCTCCTCTCTTTCAAGCCCCTTAGGAAGACGAACACGCACAACACGATCACTCTCAATGTGACTCCTGACCTCGGCCACGAAGCCATCGCTCAGCCCGTTCTTCCCCACCCGCAGAGTGACCGCCTCCTCTAGGGCCTCGGCCACATTCCTGCTCCTTTTCTGCCTGTCAGCCGCCGTGTCTACCACCTCTGCCTCTCTTCTTCTTTTCCTTCTCCCCACCTCTCTTGTCACCCCTATATGGGAAACGTCTCACATAGCCGCACTCAAGACACTCAACCCTCAGCCGCCCCTTCTCAAGCCGTATCCGGGCGTTTTTTCCAGATATCAAAAAAGCGTTGCACTTCCTGCACATGGAAACCTTGTACCTCGTGGGAACAGACACGTTGTAGCGCATACCGATCCGGCGCAAAAGCCAGACATAGCGCCTGGCACGCTCCATATCCCCCCTCAGAGCGGCATCCCTCGCCAGACCAAAGAGTATGTCCATCCTCTCCCTGGCTATCCTCTGCGCCTCACGCTTCTTCCGCTTCCAGAAACCTCTTCCCGGCATGGTTCTCAGAGGCATAAAAGACAGGTGGTATATCAAAACATCCGTGGACTCGCCGAGGACGTCAAGTTATTGCCTCCGTAGGTTGTATATTGTGATGTATGCCAGGCACCATGAAAGTGCGATTTCTGGTTTGGCGTTGTGTGGCCATCTTTTGTAGAATTGTTTGATTCAAACCCTTAACCTGACATCTTCGCCTTTTCATCCCACAACATTCAATTATCTTTTTCCTCCAGATAAGATAATATAATTATAGACACTAAGAGATACGCAAAAAATAAGATGTATGCCCAGTTTGGGAAGGCATTCGCATTTAATATTCCAAAGGTTAGTAATACACCGAGGGCGACTGGAAATATAAGTACGCATATTTTTGCCATCGTCAGTTTTTTCCGCCATTCTAAACGAAACATGATTGAAAGGGTAAGCATGAACAAAAAGAGCGCTATCAAAGATGGAACAAAGTATCCATAACGGACCAGCCCTGCCCAGAGTATTACTGTTACTATAGCAGCGATTCGTATCCAGATTTCTTTACCGATTCTATACATGAACTATGCCACCCTCAAGTCCAACAAACATACCCAATATTTCGCACTATGGATGTATGTATTGGCCACTTCACCACACCATTAATGATTACGAGTTTTTATTTTTATCCTTGACCTTCTTTCTCAGCGACTCAGGTTTGAAAACGTAAATCCAGCCAGAGGGAAGCCACATAATACGCCCGATTCTTAGAAGACCTCCAGAGAATTTCGGCTGTACCTTATCAATCTCAGCAGAAACAGACAAAAGCCCGTTTTGGAGCTTCATATACGGCCAAGTTAATACCAACAGGCCATTCTTGACAGAAATTTTAACAAAAGACAGCTTTAACACAAACAGTATGCTCCCCAGCGAAAACAGAATAGCCAGCATCGCCCAATAAAAGAGATTGTATGTGTCGCTTTCATGCGTCAATATCGTCAATATAAGATTATAAGTGGATATGCCTGCCATGAACAAGGGGACTAGACATGGAATAAAAAAGAACAGAACTATTCCTTTTACGTCACAATTTTTTGCGATATATACCCCCTCTTTCTCTCTGTTTTCCACTTTCTCATTTCCTGTTTCAGGCGTTTCAGACATAAACCCCTCTGAAAAAGCCCCTTCCACGAAGCTCTTTATTACCGGATGATCTCTGTGGAACTTTCTGTACAATACCCACCAACCCAATCTCACCTCTATTATGGCTATAGCGGACACAACCGGCCCGATCACGAGTCCAAACTGCGTGAACTGTTTCCTCTCCTCTTCATCCATATACGGCCCCGTTATCCACATCAATAATATGATAGCCGACATAACGTAAAGAAAAATTGCAAGCTTCTTGAACGGGACAAGAATTCTGATGCTTTTCGGCACTTTTTCCGAGATTCTAAAAAAGGAACAAACATAATATACATCATAAAGACCCTCTTTGTTTCTCTTAAAAAGATACCTATCGCCCAGATATCTGAGCTCAAACACACCGTCTCTAATTTTTCTGATCGTCGTTTTTTCCTCTCTTAACCCGAGGTCTATCTTGTTTAAGTATCTCAACGCCTCTTTCTTGAACAATTCCTTGTTTCCTTCTGTAAGATGGACGTCGGGAAGTTTTACTTTGAACAAATATGTCTTCACGGCATCACCACACCTCTTTGCATATTTATTTTTATCTTAACAGAGGACACACAACAATACTTATACCGGCCATAATTGCATAGCATAAATTCAACGCCCATGGAGTAGCCGCGAACAATATACAATAAGTAGAAAAAGCGTATACCATTAATTGACACGCAACAGCTTTCCCCTGTAATCCCATGCATACCTTATATTCTGCGTACCACGCAATAGGAGGGGTAAGCCCAGAGAATATGCCGGCAAATACAGGTCCTGCTTCACCAAATGCCGTAGTTCCAAGAATATATCCAATGCCAGCCATTACACCAGCTATAACTAGGCTGATAGCTGTAGCTTTGAGTTTACATGCATGTTTTTTAACCCATCCACTCCCCCACCACATTCCCCATGGGTCCCCGTTGTTCACCGGCTCTCCCTTCATATATAGATACAGGTTCACCCCGCCTCTCACGCCTATAGGGTCTCTCTGTAAAAACCTCCCCACCGCGCTGTCGTAGTACCGTGCCCGATAGTAGTAGAGTCCGCTCTCAGGGTCATATTCCCGTCCTGTGTATGTGTAGGGGTTTTTAACATCTCCACTTTGTTCTACGATGTTTCCCCATGCGTCATAGGTGTATTTTTGTACGAACCCGCCAGATTCAATTGTCACAAGGCCAACAACGCTGCCGAGGCGGTCCTGGACATAATAAAAGGCGTGCCCTCCTCTGTACATCACCAGGGGGTTGTCTATGCCCGGGCCGTGGGTGTAAACAGGCATCATAAAATCAGACCTCTTTGTTAGGATTTTTTCCCTCTGGAGATTTTCTGGGGGCCGATTTTCCTACCTTTTCATCTGGCTTATCTGAAGGAGAGAGACTCTGAAACTCTCTTTTTTCTCTATTTTTAACCATCTGCAGATCCGAGTGTCACCAATCCATTTCAATATTATAAATGTTATAAGCAATGATATTCCAAAAGCAGATAAAATATCCACCAAATCCCAATAGATCTTCTTACCGGTCAAAATTGGATAAAAAACCTCTTGATATATTCCGGTAGGACCAAGAAAAACGAATGTGAAGAAAACATACTCAATAACCCGACATACGTGGAATGGCCTTTTGCTCTTATCCTCTTTTGTCACGGGCGACATCTCCTTCTTTACATCTCTTTATTTATGAGATTCTTTTTATTCCCGTTTTTCATGTTCAGCATCCATGGCATATCTCAAAAACGCGAGAAAGAATGGTAGTAGAAACAGGAATAGAATTATCTGAAGTGCGTATGTCTCCCGCGATGCGGGTATGAGAAGGCCGAATAATAGCGAGAAAAAAGTCGCTGCAAGGAGAGAAAGAGCTCCAATGAACAGAAATCTTTCCAGACGGATCAGCCCTCTTTCCCAGAGGGTGTCTCCTAGATGCTCTGAAAAGGATATGTGTCTATCCAAAAAGACTAAGATAATAAGTAAAGAAAAAACAACAACACCTCGGAGATAGTCGGAGGTAACTATGTACATAACCATGGCAATTCCAACGACCAACACGGGAGAACATAGGAGAAGTCTTCTCCGCAGGGTGTTTTCCATTGAATCTCCTCCAAACACATTACACAGGATTTATACCTCCACCGCTATATAAATAGATAGGATACTCATAGAGTGTAAGGTATCCAGTCATCCAAATCGTACTTTTACTGCGCCCAGCGGAAGAAGTTGTCAATGAAATTGTACCCGTGACCTTAAAAAATGTCCCATACCGAGAGTAAATAGAAATAAAATTTTCAAACGTCCCCGATAGTCGACCAGAGTCAGAACTTTTTATTATTGTTATTGGGGAAAAAATATATTTTATTCCTCCTGATAATGAGCGACCATTTATAAAAACGCTAATTTTTAGAACCGCTACTAAAAAATTTTTTCCGGTCACACCTGAAAGAAGAGGCACGGAACCGGATGAGTACGCATATCCCCCGTTGGTAATCTTGACGCCAACAGCAATATTACTGTAGCCACCTATTGTACGTCCGAATGCTGAAAAAGAGGCCAGACTTGAAGCCGAACCTAAAGAAGAAGATTGGACATGGAGAGAAAAGAAACCATTTGGCAATCCAAAAGAATTCCATGACGCTGAACCAATTTTCCTGCCTCCATAAGAGACAGAATAAGGGGGTCCCCATACAGCGTATCCAATTGGGTCTCTATAAAAAACAGGATTATTATCTGCATACAAATATGGACTTGTCCCATCAACCGTCCCAGCAGGGTCTCTCTGCAAGAACCGCCCAACCGTGCTGTCGTAGTATCGTGCCCGATAGTAGTAGAGTCCGCTTTCTGGGTCGTATTCTCTGCCTGTGTATGTGTAGGGGTTTTTGACATCCCCGCTTTGGCTGACTATGTTTCCCCAGGCGTCGTAGGTGTAGGTCTGGACGAAACCCCCGGTTTCCAGTGTTACCAGCCCGACAACGCTGCCGAGGCGGTCTTGGACATAATAAAGGGCCAGTCCGTTTCTGTACATTACTAGCGGGTTGTCTACGCCCGGGCCGTGGGTGTAGGCGGCCATGAGGACGCCGGTGGTGTTGAACTCCAATGTGATATCCTCGCCGTCGTAGAAATAGTAGGTGGTCTCGCCGTTTATGGTCTTGGAAACACGTTTTCCGCCTATGAGGAGCGGGTTGTTGTGAAAGCCGCCGCAGCCGGTTCCGCAGTGCTGTCTTGGACAGCTGCAGTAGTTGTATGTGATGTTGGAGCCGTTGGGGAGTTCTATTCCTATCAGGCGGTTCTCATAGTCATAGCGGTAGAGTGTCTTCTCTCCATCAGAGGTGGTTTTTGAGATGAGGTTTCCGTTGCTGTCATATCTGTATGTGGTTCCGTCGCTGATGGATAACAGCTGGTTGTCAGCGTTATAGGTGTAAGTGGTCTCCTTGTTGTTCACGGTCATTTCCAGGCGGTTTCCCACGCCGTCATAGGTGTAGGTGGTTGTGTCTCCCCACGGGTAGACGACCCGGGAGAGGCGGCTGTCGTTGTCGTAGGTGTATGTGGTTGTTCCGTCCATGTCCTCTTTTTCTATGAGGCGGCCGAGCGTGTCATATGTGTAGTTTATGGAAAGCAGTGGGCCATCTATGCCGGCCTCCTGGCGGACCAGGAAACCCGAAGCGTTGTACGTGTAGGTCTGGGTGAGATGCGGAGAGTCTGGTGTGACGTTGTTCACGTAGTAGTCTATTTTTGTCACCCTGCCCGCTGGGTCATAGGCGTATTCTATGATGTCTGTTTTGGAGGTGTTAAACGGGTTGGGAGAAACTATCCGGGAGACCCTGTCCAGTGGGTCGTACTCGTATGAGACCGTGTAAACCGGGTTTTCCACAGATATCTTGTTGCCGTTTTCGTCGTATGTGTAAACGTTGTACAGGTGGAAGCCAGCCACATAAGCGTCCACCCTGGTCAGATGGCCGGCAAGGTCGTACTGGAAATAGAGGTGGTCTCTGGCTCCTGTGCCAACGCTCTGACTCTCCGTGACATGTCCCATGGCGTCATAGACATATTTTATATAACTCCCATCCGGATACGAGATCTTAACCAGTCTGCCCAGCTTGTCATAGGTGTATGTTGTGGTGTTGTCGTTGGGATCGGTTCTTGATATTATGTTGCCGTCTCCGTCATAGGAATAGGTTGTCTTGTGGCCGAGCGCTGTGGTTTCTGAGACCTTGTCGCCCCTATCATTATACGTGTATGTGAACACCTTGTTTCCGTTGGGATCGGTTATTGAGACCAGTCGCCCCATGGCATCGTAGTTGTATGTGGTGGTATAACCCATGGGGGTTGTCACGCTTGTTCTGCGCCCCAGGGCGTCATAGGTGTAAGTGGTTGTATATCCAAGAGGGTTTGTCTCGGATATCCTGTTGCCCCGCCCATCATAGGTGTAAGTGGTTGTGCCTGTGACATCTGTTTTTGACACCAACCTGTCTTTTACATCGTATGTGTATGTTGTAACGGCTCCGTCTTTTGAGACCTCTTTTATCAGACGGCTATAGTTGTCATATTCTTTTGTGGTTGTGTAACCCAGTGGGTCTGTCCTGTTGACCTCTCGTCCCAGTGGGTCATAGGATATGGTGGTTGTGTATCCCCTGGGGTTTGTGATTTCCACGAGGTGTCCCTCGGCGTCATACTTGTAAGTGGTTGTGTATCCGAGAGGGTCTGTCTCGCCTGTTTTCCTGTTCATCGCATCATATGTATATGTTGTTTTTGCGCCGTTTTTGTCAACAAACTCTATGACATTCCCTGTTTCGTCGTACTTCCATGTCTTGGCATATCCGAGGGCGTCTGTTTCTTTGATCTTCCTGTTTTCACTATCATATTCAAAAAAGGTTGGGTTGCCGTTTTTATCAACAGTTTTTATGATGTTCCCGGCGTCGTCATACTCGTATCTGGTTGAATAACCGAGCGGGTCTATTTCTTCTGTCATCCACCCGGACAGACTATCGTACACGTACCTGGTCATGTGGCCGAGTTTGTCTATGGTTGCTATTCGTCTTCCCTCGCCGTCGTACACGTATGTTGTGCTGTATCCGAGCGGGTCTGTTTCTTTGACCAGGTTTCCGTTGTTGTCGTATTCATAGGTTGTTGTGTACCCGTCTTCGTCCGTTGAAGAGAGCATCCACCCTATCTCATTATACGTGTAAGATTTGTTTGTTCCGTCGTCGTAGGTTTCTTTTATCACGTTCCCATGCTGGTCATAGTCGTATGTGATGTGTGGAGAGTGACGTGTTTCCAGGACAACACCGTTTACTGTGCCACCGTTCAAAAGAGTCCATGTCCCATACACAGTTATTTTCGTGTTTCCCAGGGGGTCTGTTTCCTTTATCCTGTTTCCGTGGCTGTCATATTCGTATGTCCATGTGTATCCGAGCTTGTTTGTTTCTCTTATTTTGTAGGAGATGTACCTTTTGCTTGATAGGAGTCCAAGGGTGTTTATTGTCCTATACTCCCATGTCCTGGTGTATCCGAGTGGGCCTGTTTCTTTGATCTTGTTTCCGTACTGGTCGTATTCATAGGTTGTTGTGTAGCCCCGGGGGTCTGTGTAACTGGTCATGTTACCGTTTTCCCAGGTCATGTTTCCACGTTTGAACCTGTACCCTGCCACAGGGCTACCGATGTGGGTCGGGTTTCCGTCCTTGTTGTATTCTATTGTGGAATCTACTCCCCGAGCATTGGTTATGATCGTTTTGTAAGCATAGTATTTGAAAGAGTACATCATAAAACTGTCCTGGTATTCTCCAGTATCCGGGTTGTAGAGGCCCCTGTATACCTGGCCTGTTCTGTCTCTGCCCTCTCTGCCGGCCAGTTTGTATGTGAAGGTTATTCCGGTGTTTACTCTGTCAATGATTTTTATAAGCCTGTGTCCTGTGTCATACGAGTACCGGGTTGCGTTTCCGTTGGGGTCTATGACTTCTATGAGGTTGAGGTTTTCGTCATAGACATAGCTCACTTTGCGTCCTATGGGGTCTATTATAGTGGATATCAGGTTGTTATCGTTGTACTGGATGTTGTAGTAAAGTCCGGTGTTTTCTTCTATTTTGACCAGAAGGTTGTTGTCGTAGGTGAAGGTCATCTGGTTGTTGTTTTTGTCTGTTATTTCCAGTAGTTTTCCGCCGGGAGAAAAGACCAGTTTGGAGCCGTCTGGTTTGTACAGCTCGTAGTTTCCGCTGGTCTTGTTTTTGGACAACTGGTCGTGGGTGCCATTGGGGGTTTCGTATCCGGTGCCGTTCCAGTGGTAATAGAATTCTGTTCCATCAGTGTCTATGTAGGTTATGTCGTTGTTGTCCTGTATTATGAGGTGTTGGTCGTAGTTGTATGTCCACCCATAGCCAAAGGGGCTTAGGATGTGGTTGCGCTGGCTGTTGTATGCTCTTTTTATGTCAAGGTTGAACATCCATCCTTTTACGTGTATGTCAACTGGGGAGACGTAGAGGTTTCCGTTGGCGGAGTTGATTAAGATGTTGTGGTCTCTCATAACCTTGTTTTCTTCGCCCACGTAGTGGTAGTATGGTTCGAACCCGGTGTTTCCGTGTTCTGTGAACACTGCTATGTACTCTGTTTTTATGTTGTTGTTTTCATCCCCCTCTTCTATGTCTCCCCTTGGCCTGTCTTCGCTTGTTGGGTCCACCGTGGCTGTCCAGTTATAATCTTTCTCAGTTGACGGGTCCCAACTGAGGTCTATTGTGTATGTTTGTTGTTGGGCCAGGCCTGTTATCGTGTCGTTGTATTGTTCTTCGCCGTCCAAACAAACTTTTACTCTTATGTCTCCCACCACATCAGCGTCTCCCACGTTTTTAACAACCACATGCACGTTGGTAGGCGTGTCAACGAACTCAACACCATAATCAGAATAAACCTCTTCCACAACCAGATCAGGTGCCCGTGGTGGTGGCACGGGTGTTCCGCCGGGCTTGCAGATGGGTTTGATGAAGAGTCTGTCTCCGATTCTCAGATACTCGTATGTTTGGTAGCGGTCCAGGTAGGGGTCGTCTATGCTAACATATATTGTGTCCCCAACCTCTCCGTCCACGGGTATTGGGAGCACAGGCGGAGTGTTTATTGGCACATAGAAATAGTGGCTCCCATCAATGAGATAAATGCTTTCCAGTAGTTGCGTGGCTGCCATGGCCACAAAGGGGTCGCCACCATAGGGATCAAGTCCCATAGCCACGAGGTACGGGCTGCCATATGTTGTGGCGTCCAATGTCCACCACGTACGCCCCAGGTTGGTGCTACGGGCATAAAACGTGTGGTTCACACCACCATCTTCTCTGTGTATCCACCCGGCGTGCAACACCCCATTGTCAGAAAAGACCACGGGATGAGTGTTGTTCCCATTGTATGATAACCGGGTGATCTTGTCCCACATTAATGTAGGCGTCGTTGGGAGATTGTACAGGGCGGCGTTGTACAACGCCACAGCCGCCGGTACTTTGTCCTCGCCCAGTTTCTCCTCTGCCTTAGTGTAGAGGAACAAACTCTTCGCCACATCGTCCGGGCTCGTAAGGTTCTCAGAATAAAGAATGTTGGAGAAGACCTCAGTTCTGGCTATATCTACAAGGTTCTCAGAGAGCTCTCTGTCTCCATGGGACCACAACAACACTATGGCGTCGGAGAGATATCGGAAAGACCTATACGGCTCACTGTCTATTGTTTTCAGGGAGAGGTTTAGTTCCACATATACACCTGTATAAAAAGCGTATTCCCCCCAGTCATCAGTCTCATAACGCAAAACATCCACCCGGCCCAACACACCCTGTAATGTCGTGTTATAGTAATCGTTGTAACTGCTCGTAAAAAACACGTCCCCACCATCAACCCATATCAACAACGTGTTTTCGTCCGTGGTGTTATTCAAAAAAACCCCATGGTCAACCACGGCCAGACAACCACAACCACCCCCACTCTTAGCAGAGACGTTTCCACTAAAACCAGTCGCCAGCAAAACAAAAACAAGCAGTATGCCAACAATCTTTTTCTCAAACATCAAACCACCTCAAAACCATATACACGACGTCCTATATATATATTTCTCTGGTTGTGCGAAAAACACACAAAAAACCCATATTAATGTTAACAAAATGATGACAATTTGTGGTTGCGGAGGATAACGGGAGGAATAGGCGGTAAGCAAAAACGTATTTCCACAAAATGGCTCCCCAAACATTAAATCCCACAAAAACATCCATACCACAAAACCACACAAACGGAGGAATCCACATGGTATCAGCCGTTCAGAGGAACAGGATAAAAAAGGTGTTTGCCGAAGTGGAAAATGATGGGAAGATGGTGGATGTGATCCTTTTTGTGAACTCCACGGAGCCGCACATGGACCTGGGATTTTTCTACGTCACGGGGTTGACGGAGGGGGTCTTTGAGGACAGCGTGGCGGTGGTGTGGAAAAATGGCGAGGGGACGCTTGTCACATCCATACTTGAGGAGGAGACCGCCAAAAAGAGCGGGTTCAAACTACACATAATGGAGAGCAGGGAGGAGTGGAAGGACCGGTTAAAAGAGGCCGCTGGTCCAGCGGAGGTCATAGGCGTCAACGCCGAGGAGATAACCCTTTCAAAGTACCAGCGGATCAAAGAAACGTTCCCCAACGCGGAAATCGTTGACATCTCCCCATATCTGAAAAGGGCGAGGATGGTCAAAGACGAAGAGGAAATAGAGAGGACGAAAAGGGCCTGCGACCTGGCCAGCAGGGCGGCAGAGCTCATAGTTGAGTCCATAAAAGAGGGCGTCAGAGAATACGAAATAGCCGCAGAACTGACATATCTCATGCAAAAACACGGGGCCAGCGGAAACTCCTTCTCGCCCATCGCCGCCTTTGGACCAAACAGCGCAGAGCCACACTACCTCGCAGGGGACAGAGAGGCGAAAAAGGGTGACACCATTCTGCTGGACTTTGGCTGTGTTTTCAAACGCTACACATCGGACATAACCCGCACGTTCTTCCTCGGAAAAGCCACAGCAGAACAAAAAAAGGTGTACGAGACCGTCCTGCACGCACAGGAGCTGGGAATAGATGCCATAGCGGAGGGCGTCAATGGCGCCGAAGTGGACAGAAAAGTCCGGGAGTACATAGACAGCACAGAGTACAAGGGACGTTTTATACACAGCACGGGACACAGCATAGGCCTCTCGGTGCACGATGGCGGGGTGCTGAACCACAAAATAGACCTCCCCCTCAGGGCGGGCATGATATTCACCGTTGAGCCGGGGATATACCTCCCGGGCAATTTCGGAGTGCGGATAGAAGACGATGTGCTTGTCACACCTCGTGGCCACGAGGTTCTCACCACAGCGCCAAAAGACCTGCTTGAACTCTGAACCATCAACCCCTCCTGTTGCCGTAGATATCCCACCAGACCCGTGCAACGAAGACAGAAAACAGCACCAGAAGCGCCGCCAGATAAGAAGTGCTGTACCCTATCCCCTCACCGCTCTTTTCCATCCCGGGAACCCACGGGTGTATCTCCTCCACAGGCACGGCATAAACCTCATAGAGGGCCGTGGAGTTTTTGCCAACAACGAGTACCGTGAACACCCCGTCCCCCTCTTCCACGGTCACAGAACCGCCAGGGGCGGACTCAAAAAAACCGTCTCCATCTGTGTCCAATCTCACCTCTCCGTCCCACGCAAAAAACTCCCCGGAAAGACGTGCCTGGCCGCCCTCAACTGGCAGTATTTTTGGAATCCCTGGCAACTCAACGCCACCGGACCAGTCCCACATGAAAACAGAGCGAAAAAATGAGCCGACAAGTGGGTCGTGGACGATCAGCCCTGCCTCCCTGTTCTCCGCCGGCGAGTGAGTGTTCCAGTTCATGCTGCTTATCAGGACGTGCCTCCCGTCAACCACCATGGCTTTGGCATGTATTTTGCTCAGACGCTTTTCTCCCAGAGAGACAAGGCGGCATTCAACGTCCAGGCCCTTTTCAGATGCGAAGGCGTTTATTGCTTTGGCTGTGTCTCCGTTGTCCCATTTTTCATCGTCCGGACGCACGTACCGTGAGTCAAGGAGTATTCTGACCGACACGCCCCTCTCGGAGGCGTTGAACATGGCGTTCATCACGTCTGCCACTATCCCACTATCGGCCGGCCCATGCCAGTCCAGGTCCAACAGCTCAACCAGTATCTCTGACGAGGCGTTTTCGCATAGGCGAAGCACTGGCTCAAAGTGAGAGGTCGCATCCGGAGACACAAAGCCCTCCACACGTATCCCACTGCCCTCTGCGGCAGAGACGATCACCGCCGGAAACACAGATGGGCGGCGAAAACCAGGGTTGAAGGAATAATTGGCCGGCGTATCTGGTGGGAGATATGGTGCGTTGCCGAACTCCACCGAATCACCAGCGCCCTCCCAGTCTGTGAGAAAAACACCCTCAAAAAAAGATGCCAGTTGCTCAGATTCCACAAACACTCCCCATCCCCTGTTGCCGGATCTGTTTTCCACGGGAAAACCAGTGGGCTTCCAGTTCTCTGTCCCCAAAAAAACCCTCTGGCCATCAAAGACGGCGTATTTTGTGTGGACATAGTCGTATCTTTCACCACGGAAAGGCACAGAGCCGTCGCTCTGCACAAACCGGACCTCTCCTCCCCTCTCAAGCAGGTCTGCCATAAAACCCAGTTCTGCGGTGCCCTCTTTTCCGCTCCATGACCAGCCAACCGGCCCTCCTTCTAGCAAAACACGCACGGCGACCCCGCGCTCCGAGGCGTTGATGAGTGCGCTGACCAGTAAAGGGTGGGTCATTTCGTACATTGAAACGTCTATCGTCTCCTTCGCAGAGGATATGGCAGAGAGAAGAACACCCAGACCGCTGTCCGGGGAAACAAAGGCGGTCACGGTGGACGCATTTGCCTTTGCCACCTCAAACGATGTCCAGCCAAGAACCGACGCCTCTGACAGGGGCCAGTCAGCGGCGGTGTCCGTGTCCCCTCCAGTGCGAACGAAATACCTCTCAGCACCCACATCTCCTCCGGGGTCCACGGGGTCCCCGATCCACCCATCTCTTACGCTGTGGGTGTCCCAGGCGAAGGCGTCCATGAGCACGCCCCCCGAGGAGAACAGGTAGAGTCCCGATCCGTCGTGGGAAAACATTTGCTCACCCGGCGCCCCCATTTCAAAGACCGCAGCTATGTCCTTTCTCTCCGTTTCCCACACGCCCATCTCAGCTGAATAGTTGGCGACACTGGGACAAACGACCACCGATTCGCCTGGCTTGACGACACACCCGGGAAAAAACCATGTGCCCCAGAGGTTGGTGACCCTCCAGCCGCTCAGATTTACGGGCGCAGAACCCCTGTTCTCAACCCGCAAAAACTCCCACCCGGCCATGTGGGGAAAAACAGAGACGAACAACACCTTGTCCCCCGCCTCCGCCCCGCCATAAACAGGGTTTGGCTCCCCTAGAGTGGCGTTTGACACCAGCCGCCATGAACGTACACTGTCACCTTCAACGCCATCCCCATCGCTGTTTTTATCGCTGTCCGTCAGAGCCCAGGGGACACCTCTCTCAAAAAAAGGGAAGGTGGCGTTCCAGACCGTGACGCCTTTTTCGTCCAGCAATCTCATTTCAAAGGGAAGTGCTGGAGGGATCTCCGCCGTTATTGAAAAGGAAATGTTAAAGACTCCGAGACCTCCTGGCGGAATAAAAGTTTCCGGCAGAGAAAGGTTTGCCCCTGTAGAGTTAAAAAGAAAAGAAAGAGACCAGCCTGCGAGACACATGGGGCGGGTGGTGGGATTGTAAACTTCCACCCAGCCATCTCCCCCACCATCGCCTGAGACAACGAACTCGGACACCTCTGCTCCCGGCTCTGCTCCCGAGACAAACCGTGATATCACACGCTCATCTTCCTGAAAAACATCATCACAGACATGGAGAGAGATGTTCTGCCAGCCCGAGGCGCTCTCCGGCATAACAAAGTATCCCTCCCAAAGGGATGCCACGCCCACATCTCTGCCTGTCTGGTTCAGAAAAAACGTGCTGTTGCCCCACAGGACAAAAACACAGATAACCCTGTTGTCGTCGCCGACCTGTGCTTTCAAAAAAACCCTGTCTCCGGGGTGGGGGTTAGGGGTGGCATAGAAGAATTCAACAGCCGGTGGCGAGTCGTTCTCCCGCTCCGGAAAAACGCCCGGCGTGGGAAAGGTCTCGTACCAGTCAGCAGACGTATTTGTGTCCTGGAACAGGGGTATGCGGGATATGGATCTGTTTTCGTCTGGGCATGGTGCATATCCACCATCCCATGAATCGTCTGCTGGCGGTGGGTCCACCGGATCACCCGAGCCGTACGCCGCCCAGTCACATATCGTTCCGTTCACATACAGGGTTATATCATCGCCGCCGTTGTTCAGAAAGGGGCTTGTGAGGTTGAAAAAGACGTCATGGACCGGCCGGGACACGTCTGTTCCTAGGACTGTGGCATTTTTTCTGACCGCCGAGTCGCTTCCAGGACCCGGGTGAAAAACCACAGCGTCCCACCTGCCCAGTTCCGGAACTGTCGTCTCCAAAAAAGAGCCGTCGCTGTCAGATATCGCCATGGATATATTTTGGGCGGAGGGGCCCAGCCAGGTGATTTCCACACATTCGCCATGGAGGTCGTCCCCCGACGGGTCCGGGAATATCTCTGTTATCAGTGCGGGTTGTGCGGTAGGGCTCAGATGTGATACCACGGCTTCAAAAGATGGGTTTTCCGCGGACGCAACCGGGTCTGCTGGCGACGCTGTGAACACTGAAAATAAGAGCAGAGCAAAAAAAGAAACGAACACGACAGAGGAAATCCTAGAATGCACCGCTGATCTTTCACATCTTCGCTGGCCCGTGTCTCCGCAAACTGATCTCACCTTTCCACTTTCCCTTCTTTTGCGCAACCCCTGTTGCGGGCGACCAAGGAGATGGGAAATAAAAGATTTTCTCCCAAAGGCCGTTATTCGTGTCTGGTTTTCATTTAACCGAAAAATATTTTACTTATTATAGGGATACATATATGACCTGAGATCCAGCGATATAAAAATCAAAAACTCGGAGATGAAAAAATAGAAGAGAGGTGAAACAAGATGAGAAAAAGATCGGACGTCGTTTTGAGCAGAAAAAAAGGTGGCAGAATGCTTTTTGTCACAGCGGCTTTCGTTCTCCTGGCAGCGTCTGTGAGCGCCATGACACCAAGAACTATGGCCGAGCCTTTCACCGGCTCTCTTGGAATAAGGGACTCAAACGACGTTGAGAGAAACTACTTTGACCCCACAGAGTCCGTCTACTTTTACATAACCGCATATGACGCCGGAGCGCCGCTCCAGTACGCGGACGTGGACGTGGAAGTCGTTGGAGACACAAACGGTCTGCAGTTCTCTGACACCGTCCAGACAGACGCCTATGGACACGCAGAGACTCACTGGTTTGGAGGATATGGGGCATGGGAGCACCCGGTAGACAGGTACACCGTGTACGTGAACTATACGACCGCTAACGTAACCACCACCATCGCCACCGGAGTGTTCCGCGTGTACGACCCTGTTCCGTGGGGCGGAAACATTTACACAACCGATGAGAATGACATAGAGACGAGCTTTTTCGGAACAACCAGCGAAGTGGTAATACATTTCCACGTCGTTGACCAGTACGGCAACCCCTACCAGTATCACACCTATGGGGACGTATATTATATCGTATACCACAACAGCGAATTCGTAACCCAGCACACCCTTTACACTGATGTGAACGGAAATGACACAGACTATTTCCACCCCTACTCCTATTATTCCGAACCGGAGATATACGGCGAATACACCATCAGGATGTACAACTCAGACGATGTTGAACTGGCCAACACAACGTTCACCGTTATCTCGCTGGAGATCACAATATCGCCCGAAAAAGACCCATATGCCCAGGGAGACGAGATCACCATAACGGTCCACACTTCCCTTGAGGGAAACTACATAGTGAACATAACCAACGAAACCCGCACCGAGATTCCCGGGGCGAGATGGATAGGCAGCGGCGAGTCATGGCAGACAACATACACCCTCCCCGCCACCCTGGCAGATGGCGTATACCATGTTGAGGTGTGGCAGAACACCGTCTTCATGGGGATGACCGGTTTCTCCGTCAAACTGTTCCTGGTGAGCGTGGAAACAAACAAAGAGGTATATCTCCCGGGAGAAGAGGGGAGGGCGTTCTTCTTCGTGATCTCAAACCACGACGGGACCCCCTACCCTGCAGATGTGAAAGTCACCCTGGAATACTACGACGACACATACGATTGGCTGACAAAAGATGTGGGGAGCGTGCACGGCAGCAGCGGAACAGTATCGTTCACAGTCCCAAACGACGTTCTCTTGGACAGCACTCTGACAATTCGCGCCACGGCAACAGATGGAGACCGGGAAGACTCTGACGACAGAGACATAAAAAGCGGACATCTAAGAGTGGAAGTTGAAACAGAACACAGCACATACACTCCCGGAGAGAGCATGGTGATCACAGTCCAGACATGGGCGGAGCACACCTACGGTGGATACGGATACAGCTGGTCCGACAGAGACCCCGTGGGGGGCGTTGAGATCGTTGTCAACGGTACCAGGTCGGGAGAGAACATTGACTGGCTACACCTCACGGGAACAACGAATTCAATGGGAGAGTTTAACGTCCTAGTTGAGATACCCGAGGGAGCAGAGGGGGGGGAATACATGCTGAACGCCACCGGTACGTTCACAGCGAACAGAGACATGGAAGATGAGGACACGACCACTTTCACAATAGACACAGATCCCATCGCATACATTGAGGCATACTTCAACCAGACGTTCTATGTCTCCGGACAGGACGTGGCTCTGTTCTACACTGTTTATGAGAACGGAACCAGAACAAACGCTTCTCTGTACTATACCGCGGAGATATACACGTCCGGATCAAACCTGGTCATAGCCGAGGGGCCAGTGGAACAGAACCCATTAAACGTTGCACTACCCGATGACATAGAAGGAGAGCTGACGATTTCCCTGTACGGCATGACTGAAAATGAAAAAACCGTCCAGAAAATTCTCAGCACCGACGTATACATGGCAGTTCTTATGACCTCAACACCGACAGATCAATACCTCCCTGGAGACGTCCTGACGGTCCACTATCAACTCCTGGGCGACAGCGTCTCAGACGGTTTCTATGAGATCAAAGATGGGGGAGGATACCCCGTTGCCAGGGGAGATATAGCGAGCGGAGAGAACAGCGGCGAAATAACATACACGGTCCCCCAGACAGACGAATCAACCACGTACACCTTTGAGATATACATCCAGGGAAACAGAGACGTTTACAGCGACACCGTCGCATTCTCTGAAACGACAGGATACATCTTCAAATATCACTTTGACAGCACACACTACAAGCCAGGCGACACCGTGACAATCCACTACGAGATCATCCCCCTGGGCAACCCACCCGAGCTGATAGGCGGAGTTTACATAAGCCGCGGACTGGCAGAAGACAAAATGGAGACAACACGGACCGACCAGATGAGCGGCACCGTGACAATGGAGATTCCATCAGACATGCCGGACGGCAAATACCTTGTCTTAGTAGATGCAACCGCTGGAGGCACACACTCCTATTCAGATGTGAGAATATACACCCAGGGCTACAATATCATAACCGTTGACAGCAAAGCAGGCCCCCTCGCATATGAGACCATAGGCGGAATGCAAAAGGGATCGTTCATAGCCACGTTGCTAGGCATAACAGCCCTCGTGGTCGGCCTGGTGGCTACGTTCCTCGCACTCAGAAAAGGGGGCGAAAAAGCAGAGAGAAAAAAAGGCCCGGGCGCAAAGAGTTTCCCACAACCCCCAAACGTCGCCCCCGTGACTGCTGAACAGCAGAGCATGACGCCCCCCGCACCTGAGCCAGAAACGCCTGGCATGCCCCCCACTCCCACAGAAGAAGTGTACGGTCCGCCGGGGACACAGGCCGGGGGGACCCCGGAAACCGGGGAAAACCAATTCTAAACCAGCACGTCACATCTAAAGTCTGCGCTCCATGAAACGCTTTATCCCCAGGAGGCCCTCTCTTATTTCTTCCTCGGAGGATGCATAGGATATCCTGAAATGTCCCTCGCCCCGGGGGCCAAAAGCGCTGCCAGGTGTAACGGCGACCTGTTCCTCCCTGAGGAGGTCTTTTGCGAACTCAACCGATGGGGTTGGCAGGTCATAGGAGGGGAACACATAGAAGGCGCCCTGTGGCCTGTTCACATTTATTCCCGGAATGTTTTCCAGCAGAGAGAGGACAAGGTCCCTTCTCTTTCTGAACTCCTCACGCATCTCCCGCACCACGCTCTGGGAACCGCGGAGAGCCGCTATCCCAGCCTCCTGGGCGAACCTGGGGAGACATGTTATGGTGTGCTCCTGTATTTTCAGCATGGGAGATATTATCTCCCGGGGCCCTATCGCCCATCCCACACGCCACCCGGTCATGGCATACGACTTGGACAGCCCGCATACTGTTACCGTCCGCTCCCACATGCCGGGCAGAGACGCTATGGACACGTGCTTCCCCTCGTAAACAAGGCGCTCGTAGACCTCGTCAGCCACGACATAGAGGTCGTGGTCCACGGCCAGGTCCCGTATGATGCGGAGCTCGTTTTCTGAGAAAACCTTTCCGAGGGGGTTGGAGGGGTTGTTCAGCACATAGACCTTTGAGCGGGGTGTTATGGCGTTTTTCAGCGCCTCCTCGTCAACCTCAAATCTCTCCCCGAATGGTACGAGCACTGATTTTCCTCCGAGAAAAACCGTCTGGGGGGCATAAGAGACCCACGATGGGTCGGGTATGAGGACCTCGTCGTCGCGGTCCACAAGGGTTGCGAGAGCCATAAAAATGGCGTGTTTGGCGGGGGTGACAAGAACATCGTCCGCTGTACACTCAACCCCGTTTTTCTCCCTGAAACGCTGTGATATGGCTTCTCTGAACTCCTCTATTCCCTGTGGCGGCGCATAGTGTGTGTCGCCATGCCTGAGGGACCTTACCGCCGCCTCAACGATGTGAGGGGGAGTCGGAAAATCGGGCTCTCCAACACTCAGAGAGATTATCTTCTTGCCCTGCTGTCTTAGCTCGTCTATGGCCCGGGAGACCTCCATGGTACCTGAGGCCGCGACGTGGTTTGTCCAGGACGCCAGGGGACGCATGCCAGGTCTATCACGAAGTGGTATATAAATGGTTAAGATGCGAGGTTTACATTGTGGGGTTTAAAAATGGCGTGGAGATTACGATACAAACACGTGCCAAAACCGTTTTATCCACCGCGAACGTTAGATGGTGGGGTGAAAGAGTGAAAGAACACCCGGATCCAAGACCTCTCCCATACGACCCCGCGTGGGCGGATATAATATGCGAGCACATACGGGCGGCGGTTGATAGAAGCGGCGCAGATGGGGTCATACTCGGGCTCAGCGGGGGCCTGGACTCGGCTGTCGTGGCACACCTGGCGGTCAGAGCGCTGGGGCCCGAGCGGGTTGCTGTGGTTTTGCTGCCGTCCAGAACAACCCCTCCTGGTGACATGCAGGACGCAAGAAAGATGGCGGATCGCCTGGGCGTTGAGTGGGAGAAGATCAACATAAGCCGGGTGGTTGACATGATAAAAACCCTGGGGGGCGGATATGGGGGGATGGCCCTGGGAAACGTCCAGGCCAGGATAAGGATGGTTTTCATATACTACCTGGCCAACGGCAACAACCTTCTCGTGCTCGGAACCGGGAACAAGACAGAACTGCTCCTCGGCTATTTCACAAAATACGGGGACGGGGGCTCCGACATGCTGCCCATAGGAGACCTTTACAAGACACAGGTCAGAATGCTGGCAGGGGACATCGGAGTGCCGGAGGAGATAATAAACAAAAAACCAACGGCTGGCCTCCTTCCGGGGCAGTACGACGAAGACGACCTGGGATACACATACGAGGTCCTGGACACGGTCCTCTGGGGAATAGAGAGGGGGCTATCCGACGACGAGATAAGCGAAGAAACAGGCATCCCGTTGCGGGACGTGCATAACATCCACAAAATGGTCCTCCGAAGCGCCCACAAAAGGGGGATAGGCTTCGTACCGAAGATAGGGCTCAGGACCGTTGGGATTGACTGGCGTGAGGACAGGACGTGGTAGCTAGCAAAGTGGCGGTGTATGAAGGGAAAAACAGCACCATTGTTTAAATACAAAAACGGCTTTTTTGTTAAACCATGACCGCTCCCAGAAAAACCGGCCGGCAAAACCCTGGGTACCACACTGCAGCCGCAGGACAACAGCGTCCACCATATCACCCACAGCAGTACGGGCAGCAGCCCCGTACCACGTACCAGCACCCACAATATCAGTACCCACAGTACCAGCAGCCAGCATACCCCCCACCAACATATCCCCCACCACCTCCACCGGCTCCCATGCCAGTGAGAGCGCCGCCGCCGAGAGCGCCGCCGAGAAAGAAGAAAAAGCACGGGTGGGTCAGCGTAATCGTCCTTGGCGTGGTGCTTCTTCTCATTCTTCTAAACCTTGACCTCATAACAGGTCTGCTAAATCCCAATACGCAGTACGTTGAATACCCGAAAGACGTGGAGTTTGACATAGTGCGTCAGATAACCATCTCCGGTACCGGGATAGGGGCGGAGTTCAGGATACCAAAGGCGGACGACATAGAAACCCTCGCTGGCTCTTATCTGCAGCGCATATACTCTCTCAACGAGAGCCACACGCCGCCAATACGGTACGAAGAAGTGACAGAAGCGGAGATGTGGGGCAGCGGGAGCACCTCAAAGATATGGATGCACTGGGAACTCCCGTTTCCCAGTTCCGGGACGTTCACCATCTCCACGGAGTACCACGTCTATTCCAGGATAGCCCGCTGGCACCTTGAACCAGACCAGGTTGGGACCGTGGACGACATAGCATCTTCAACAGACCCAAAGGTTGTCAACCTCAGAGACGCCTATCTGGGCGACGAGTGGAAGATACGCCCCAGCAACGCCACGATGAAGGCGCTGGCGCAGCAGATGATGGAAGGCACCGGCGGGAACGTATACCTGATAGTCAAAAACACATACAAGTACATGAGAGAAAACTACGCCTATTACACCAGCGGGGGCCTGCCACAGGACTGCTATGAGACATATGCTACGAAAAAAGGGGACTGCGACGACCAGAGCATACTCATGGCATCAATCCTCAGAGCGGCGGGGATACCCGCCTGGCTGGAACTCGGCCTCCTGTATGATAGCGTGGCAGACCAGTGGGGGGGGCATGCGTGGCTCAAAGTGTACATCCCTATAAAGGGGAGCGATGGGCGGTTTGACCCCGACGAGAGCGGCACCGTTGACATAGACGTGGTCAACAACGAGTTCCTATTCAGAGACCCATACCGGTTCGCCGAATGGGAGAGCGACGGAGACGGAGACCACCTCCGGGATTATTACCAGTTCGGGTACAACATAAGGGGAAACGCAAACATAGACGTCACATGGACCCTGATAAGCATGAAAAAGTCCTCTGAGACCGAGAGGCTGATAATAACGGACGAGGAGCCAAAGGCGATACCGGGTTTTGAGGGGTGGACTGCGGCCACAGCCATCTCCATCGCAGGAATAATTATTTTACACAGGAAAAAACGCCCGGTCTGACCTCAAAAACCAGCCCCCCACCCAGAAGTTTTGCCAGCTTTTCCTCCCCATCCCGGATACCCTCATCTTCGCACATCCGCAGGAAATCCTCCTCGGAAAAAGAGCCCTTTTTTTCACACAGCAAACGGGCTATGTCCAGGGCCGTTTTTTTCCTCCCGCGCCCCCGGGCAGTAGAGGGGGGACGAGGCGACGACACATCAACCGGCACGAGAACCACGCCATCGTCCGTGCCCGCCAGCCTTTTTCTCACCTCGCCGATTGCCAGGGGGAGGTCTTCTCTGTTTTCCACAACAGCGAAAACCCTGAGACGGTGGATGGCGGAGACACGCCCGCACCTGGGACACTTAGCCGTCTTCTGAAGCGAAGACACCCCCCGGACCCACCCGCACTTTGGACATGCCACGACAAAATATCTCTCTCTCATGTGCGTCTCTCCCATATGTGGGCAAACTATTTTATTGGATTTAACGGTTCTCCCAACGGTGATAAAATGCCAAGTCCAGGCGAAACCAGACCAACACTGGACCCCATGAACCCGCCCGACCTGGTCCCGGTTGAAAAAGTGCTCTCAGGCGAGTGCACGGGCAAACCCGTCTCGGTCCGGGGGTGGATATACAGGACAAGGAGCAGCGGTTCCATAGTTTTCATGGTCATAAGGGACAGCACTGGCATAGTCCAGGCAACGGTGAAAAAGGGAAACGTGAGCGACAGGGAATTTGAAAACGCAGAACGGGCGGGGGTGGAATCCTCCGTGGTGGTCCATGGCATGGTATACGAAGACCGGCGGGCGCCCGGAGGATATGAGATAAGAGCAGACGCCTTCGTGCCTGTCCACATAGCAGAGCCTTTCCCCATAACCCGGGACAAGAGCGAAGAGTTCCTCCTGGATGTACGCCACCTGTGGATTCGCTCAAGAAAACTCACAAACGTCATGAAAGTAAAAGCCATCCTGCTGGACGCTGCCAGAGAGTGGTTCAGGGAAAACGGGTGGTGGGAGGTCACCCCGCCCATCATATCAGCCAGCGCCGGAGAAGGGGGCGCCACAGTATTCTCCTTCAAATACTTCGGCAGAGAGGCATATCTCTCCCAGACAGCCCAGCTCCACCTGGAAGCCCTGATCTTCTCGCTTGAAAAGGTCTACAGCCTCACCCCCTCTTTCAGGGCGGAAAAGAGCCGCACACCCCGCCATCTCACCGAGTTCTGGCACCTGGAGGGAGAAGCAGCATGGGTTGACAACGAAGAAAACATGCGAGTCCACGAACATCTCATATCACACATGGCCCGGCGTGTGGCAGAAAAAGTGCCCGGCCCCCTCCGCGACCTTGGCCGGGACCCCGGAGACCTTCTGGCCATAGAGCCGCCTTTTGAGCGCATCACATACGACGAGGCCGTGGACATCCTCCACGAAAAAGGCCTGGACTTCACGTGGGGAGACGACTTCGGAGCCGTTGAGGAAAGGGTGCTCACAGAAGACCTCAGCACCCCCATGTTCGTTAAAAACTATCCAAAAACAGCCAAAAGCGCCTTTTACATGAAAGAAAACCCGGACAACCCCGAAACAGTCCTGTGCAGCGACCTCCTGGCCCCCGAGGGCTACGGAGAGATAATAGGCGCCAGCGAGAGAGAGACCGACAACGCCATTCTAATCCAGCGGCTCAGAGAACAGGGCGCAAACCTTGAAAACTACGAGTGGTACCTTGACCTCCGGAGATATGGCTCCGTCCCCCACTCCGGTTTCGGCGTCGGAATAGAAAGGGTCGTCAGGTGGATATGCAAACTTGAGCACATACGGGACGCCATACCCTTCCCCAGGACGCCCTCACGTTTCAAACCGTAAAAGAGCATAAAGCACCACATAGCAACAGGTGAAATTAAGAGGTGGCGAAACGGCCATGGAAAAAAAGGAGAAAAACACACAGGCACATGCTATAAACACACCCCCCAACAACATATCGCCCCCCTCGTATGGCCAGGATACCTCTGCCGGCGGCGTGATAGAGGAAGTGAAAGAGGTCTTTTTCCGTTTTGAGAGACGGATATTCAGCCCTGAGACCGTTGCGCTCCTGCTCGTGGCCGCATTTCTCTTCGGAGTGCTGTCAGTTGTCTTTGTGCTGGCACAGACACAGCCGGAGTTCAAAACACCACAGGGGACAGCAGGAGACGTGGCCGGGTTCGTGAGAGACACAAATGGGACCCCGCTCGTAGGTGCAGCTGTCCGGCTGAAACCGGAGGGGTTGACAACGTACACAAACTATAACGGGTATTATCTGTTTGAAAACGTGAGCGCTGGAGAGCACGAGATATCCATTTCCATGCCAGGGTACACCACCGCTGTGATCCGGATATACGTTGACGGACAATCATCCCGCCTTTACGACGCCGTCCTCAGCGAAGGCAACGGCACGGTCCTCCAGGACCTCCGCCCGCCCCGGTCGCCCCCATCGTTTATTGAGATGAAATATTTCCTTGCATCCGTTTTCGCCGCCGGATCCGTATCAGCGCTAATGGGGGCCATATGCTCGTGGCGGAGAGAACATTTCAGAAGAACACTCCTGTTCGCCGTGGTGGGAATACTCTCATATGGCTTCCTGGCAGGGAGCATTCTGGCGGGGGTCGCCGTCTTCTTTCTGATGGGACAGAAATACGCTTTCGGCACCGAAAGAGAAGAAAAAGGAGAGAGGCGGGCGGACACAGACACTTTCACAATACCCGTATCAGACCAAAAACTGGTCTGCTACCTCTGCAACGGAGAAATAGAGAAGGGTCGGGGATACATAGAGTGCGGGTGCGGCGCCACATACCACCTCTCCTGTGGCCTGGGAAAAAGATGTGTCGTCTGCGGACAGGAGTTCGTGGAATAAACATGCCCACTCACGATTTGCTCCTGTGCAAAAACCTCTTCTGTGTCCCCACCCTCCCGCCATAGGCACAGAAAAAGGTGTTGGATGCAAAAACCACGAGGAGGAGGACTGCCTCAAACATGGACTGTATCCTCGCTCTTCCAGTCATGGCGAACATGTTGCCCACCATGAAAAGTATGAGAATCTCAACGCCGGTCCAGAGGATTCCCAGCACGATTCCCACAGCCACCCCCTCGTCCGTCCTCTTCCCGGCCAGGTAGCCAGCGTAATATGGGACGACCACCAGAGCCAGGAAAAGGTTGAAACCAAAAATGGGGACAAAAAAGGCCAGGGGGGCCAGCACGAGGAGGGCTATGAAACCCACGGCGAGCCCCCTCAGCAGATGCTCTGTCTCCAGCTTTTCCTCTTCGGGGCGAAAAATCCTTCCCATAGTGCCATCACGCAGGGACAATTTACACCCCTCCTCCGGTTCCGCCGGCAACGATGGCGTTGTACCACGCCATCACAACCTCTCCCGCGCCGGTTATTATGAACTGGATCGCCATGGCCGCCAGTATGAGACCGAAGATCCTTGAAAACACCAAGACGCCCGTACGTCCCATCCGCTCAAACAGCGGGTCGGCGTAGAACAGGACCACATATGACAGAGCCACTATGGCCACGATGGAAATGAAAACAAGAAGCCACGAAAGGAAAAAGTTTCCACACACCCTCACCCCTTCTGACATGAGAATTATGACAAGGGTTATGCTGCCCGGGCCGGCAAAGAGAGGAATCCCGAGGGGAACAAAGGCGACGCTCTCCGCCTCGTGGTCTCTTTCGTCCTCATCATCTTCTTCTTCGCCAACCCCCATGTCCTCAGCTGTCTCATCCCCCATCTCCCCCCGGAGCATGCGCTCAAGGGTCTCAATCTTCTCAGCGTGGGTCTGTTTGGTCCTGGGCTTTTCGCCGTGCAGCATGCTGAAAGATATCTTCAAAAGCAGTATTCCGCCGGCTATCCTGAAAGCAGGTATCGTTATCCCGAACGCGGAGAAAATGGCGTTTCCGGCCAGAGCAAAAACAGAGAGTGTTACCAGAGCCGTTAACATCGCATTTTTTATTATCCTCAGCCGCACCCTTTTTCTCAACCCCTCCGTAAGAGACACATAAAACGGGACGTTGCCTATTGGGTCCACGGCGGCAAAAAGAGCGAAAAAAGAGGTGACGACAAAACCAACATAGTCCATCAACCACCACCCCCTCTGCCAGCCCCACGGCGCATGGTCACAACAAAACCCGTGTGTCCGAGCATGTCAAAAGAGGGCCGCATCCCCCGGCAATCCCCCTTTCCCACAAGCACCATCTCCCGCTCAAGGGTCTCTGTACATCTGACCGCCAGAAAACCCATTTCCATGGCCTCCCTCATCACCCTCTCCGCCTGGTTGTATGTGGGGACAAAACATCCAAGCCACCCACCCGGCTTAAGCGCACGCCACGCACTCTCCAGGGCCCGCCACGGCTCAGGCACGTCCAGGACAAAAGCGTCCACGTCTCGCTCATCCACGCCCTTATATATGTCCCCGACTTTGAAATACACAACACCGCCAAGCCCGGCGCTCTCAACGTTCTTTCGGGCCACCCTCAGATGCTCCTCCCGGTTATCATAAGAAAAAACCCTGCCGATAGGAGATACAAAATAGCCCAGCACAATGCTAAGAGAACCGGAGCCAGAACCACCCTCTACAACAGTTTTGCCAGCAGAGATCCCGAGCCGCCCCACCAGAACAAGGGCGTCCTTCAGACCCACAACCTGGGGGCCGCGTCTCACAACACCCAGGAGATCAACCAGCCCCGGCTCAGCCACAAAAAACTCCCTCTCGTTGACACGAACAACCTCGCCAGGGCCAACGCCGACAAAACGGTCCGTGTCAACAACCCCCAGGCCACGCACATCAACCACTCCTACACCAACGGGGACAGGGAAACCCCTGCCCTCGCCGTCCACCAGCGATACCATGCGTGTGCCATCGCCTCGGCCACCGATTCTTCCACCGCCCACTGGTTCCACCATCAGAACACAAAAAACAGGCGGGATATAAAAAGAGTTGGTAACCCATCCGCAAACTAAAAATACCCCTGACAATAACATAACTGTTCCACGCGAAAAAAGTGGTGATGAAGATGGTGTTCCAGCTGGATGTTGAGTCCCTCAGATACGGCAGTGAACTGGTAAAACGCGGGTTTGCGAAGATGCAAAAAGGCGGTGTCGTCATGGACGTCACCACCGCGGAACAGGCAAGAATAGCAGAAGATGCTGGCGCGGTGGCAGTGATGGCCCTTGAGCGGGTGCCGGCGGACATAAGGGCACAGGGCGGCGTTGCCAGGATGGCAGATCCCACCAAAATACAGGAGATAATGGACGCCGTGACCATCCCTGTCATGGCAAAGTGCAGGATAGGACACGAAGAAGAGGCGCGGGTTCTTCAGGCGCTGGGAGTGGACATGATAGATGAGAGCGAGGTGCTGACACCCGCCGACCCCTTCTACCACGTGTACAAAAAGGATTTCACCGTCCCCTTTGTATGCGGTTGCAGAGAGCTCGGCGAGGCGGTGCGGAGGATATGGGAGGGCGCCGCCATGATGCGCACCAAGGGCGAGGCGGGGACAGGAAACATAATAGAGGCGGTGAGACACGTCCGCCTCGTCAACGAGGCCATAGCCCTCCTCCAGACGCTTGACGACAGCGGCCTCTACAAGCTGGCAGAGGTTTACGCCGGACCATACAAAAAGCTGCTCAGAGGTGTCGTTGAAAAAACCGGGAATTCTTTTCCAAAGAACATAGAAAAAGAGGTGCCGATATACCACGGGTTCACCTTTGACGAAATCAAGGAAGGCCTCTACAAAGAGCTCGTGGAAATAAAACGCCTCCACCGGTTGCCGGTGGTGAACTTCGCCGCCGGAGGAGTGGCCACGCCGGCCGACGCAGCACTCATGATGCGCCACGGAGTGGACGGCGTCTTCGTCGGCTCGGGAATATTCAAATCCAGCAACCCCGAGGCCATGGCCCGTGCGATCGTGGAGGCGGTGACACACTACGACGACCCCGAAACGGTGGCAGAGGTGTCAAAGGGCCTGGGAGACGCCATGCCCGGTATCGCCATAGAGGAGATACCACCGGAGAACCAGTTACAGCATCGCGGGTGGTAACAACAGCATAGAACGCATCCACTGGGGGGGTTCTGCACACGTTCACCGCACGCACACATTCACTACACATTCGCTTTTCCGCCCGCCACCGACCCATCCTTTTATATACAACCTATACGTGGGGGAGCCGTCCATGGCATAACAAAAAGCGGACAGAAAGCTGCCATTGCCATGGGCCACCAGAAAAACGGAAAACAGAAACAAAAAGGAGGAAAACAGAATGGTGCAGTTTGAAACCCTGCGAGCGGAAAAAAAGGAGTTCGGGCGGAACAACTTCATTGAGATCGCCCGAAAAAAGGCCATAACAGAAGAGGGAGAAAACGAGTTCATCTCCATCTCCCGGGGATACTATCTCCCGGACGGGACGGAGCGGTTCAAAAAGTCAATAGCCATCCCCGACGACGAGGAGATGAAAACCTTCGTAGCAGACCTGGTAAAAAACATCTGAAACACCCGTCGGAGATTTACCAGACCGGATAAAAACCCTCTTCTCATTTTTTATCTTTTTCTTTTTTCTCAAGCAAGAGTTCAAGATAAGCCCGCCTCTCCCACTTTTCCAGGCCGAGAGAAGACATGAGTTCTGCCAGGTCGTCCACCGTCGCCCTGAGAACATCATCCACGCCACCGGACCCCGTGCTGCCAGCGCCACCAGTGCCACCATCGCTAACCTTTTTTTCGGCCTCAACAAACCACCCCAGCCCGGGCACGTGGTCTATTGAAAAAGCCACGTCGCCGAGGCGATAAAACTCCCTCTCTTTGACAACCTCAAACGCAGGCTCAAACCCGAGCGCCTCCATGAACTCTCTGGCGGAATAAAAATCGTCCACAGAGACCTCTTCCTCAAAACGGGTTTTCGTCCGATTGTCCAGCCGGGGTCCCTTGTGGGTCAGAAAAAACCGCACACCGATCTTTTTATCACCCATATACCGCTCTTCCATCCGGAGACGTATGGCCTCGTCCCTTTCCATTATGTCACGGCACGGGTGCCTGAAATATATATCGCGGTGGATGACACGCTCTGAAAAAACAGCGCCCATGTCCAGGAGCATCTTTCTAACACGCCCGGCGTCTTGTTCTCCCCCGAGGGGGCTTTTGATCTCAACCTCCAGCACCATTCGATGTCCTCCTAAACTCGCTGATCATGGCCAACACGGCGCTCAAGTGTCCTGAGAAATCTCTCAAGCGCCCTGCCACGGTGGGAGAAACGGTTCTTTTCCACAGCGTCCATCTCAGCAAACGTCCTGGTCTCACCATCCGGTATGAAAATGGGGTCGTACCCGAACCCCCCCTCGCCCCTCTTTTCCACGGATATCACACCCGGACACTCGCCCCTGACAACGATTTTCTCAGAACAAACATGTGCGCCGATAACAGAAATAAAGACCGCCCTCCTTTTGCCACCGGAGATGCCGTCCAGAAGGCGCAGAATTCCATCGTTGCCCAGCGTCCTGTAAACATAAGCCGAGTACACCCCCGGGAAGCCGCCCAGGGCGTCTATGAAAAGCCCGCTGTCCTCAATCACAAAACCGTCAAAACCGGCAAAATCGTGGTTTGACAGGATATAACCCAGAGCGAAATCAACCACCTCCTCAAGAGTGTCCGCCTGTATCTCCGGATACCCCAGGTCTCTCTGCACGAATTCCACACCCACAGACGTGCTCTCTTCCGCCGGACCAGCACGGGTGATCTCTCTGGCCCAGGCGTTCATCTCCTTAACCTTTCCGGGGTTTGATGTCAGGAGCAACAGCCTCAACCTCTTTTTCATGTGTAACGCCCCCTCTTCTCAATATCCCTGACACGCTCAAAGACCTTCTCGGCTATGGGCATCTCATCCGCATACCCATCACATGCCTCCTGAAACAGTCCCTCGATGTGGCTGTGGGTGCTCTCAAGGGCCTCTTTGAAAAGATGGAGATCAACACCGAACTCCTCAACACCCGCGCCCCTGGAGCCCATGCCCATGTCAATGAAAACAGGCCCATGGGCAGAGATTATTATGTTGCTCGTCGTCAGATCGCCGTGGACTATGCCAGCGCTGTGCAACCGGCCCAGCATGCGCCCCAGAGAAAAAAGTAGCCCGCGGGCATCATCGGGGTGTCTGTTTATCCAGTCCCTGGCCCTCTCGCCCTCAACATACTCCATCACAATGACACCGCTGTCGGCGTCAACGTCAAAAATGTGGGGCGTGGGAAAACCGGCCCGTCGCGCGTCAACCATTATCCTGGCCTCGCTCAGCGTCCGGACGCGCCTCAGATAACTGTCTATCTCGGGGTGGCGGTAGGACTTCCTCACACGCTCTTTGTACACGGCTCTCTCGCCAAGAAACCAGCCGAGATATATGACCGCCTCTGCGCCGCGGGCGAGGACCTTCACCGCCACACCACCTCCACCTCGTCTGTGCGAAAACGCTGCTTCACAACAGTGTCCTCCACGGACATTCTTACCCCGGCTTTGTACATCAAAACCCCTGTCAGGGCGATCATGGCGCCATTGTCAACCAGCAGCTCGGGTGGGGGGACAAAGGCCCTGGCGCCACGCTCCCTGGCCATCACAGACACCATCTCCTGCAGCCTGCTGTTCCGGGCCACGCCGCCTCCGAGCAGTATCTCGTCCTTCCCCGTGTGGGCCATGGCCCTCTCAGAAACCTCAACCAGCATGGCAAAAGATATTTCCTGTATGGAAAAAGCCAGGTCCTCCACCGGCACCCCCCTTCTGTGCATCTGCAGAGCCGCCGTCAAAATTCCGCTGAAGGCCACGTCCATCCCCTTAACAGAATAGGGCAGGTGTACAAACCGCTGGCTTTCGCGGGCGAGCCTTTCAATCTTCGGACCGCCGGGAAACCCCATGCCCACCTCTCTGGCAAACTTGTCCAGCATGTTCCCTATGCCTATGTCAAGGGTTTCGCCGAACACCCTGTATCTACCGTTGGAAAACGCTATTATCTGGGTGTTCCCCCCCGAGGCATAGAGGAGAACGGGGTCTGTAGCATCCGTTGTTATGACGCCCGCCTCAAGGTGCGCGACGCAGTGGTTCACACCGATGATCGGCTTTTTCAGAGAAAGCGCCAGAGTCCGAGCGGCCGTAGCAGCCACCCTCAGACATGGGCCCAGGCCGGGGCCCTGGGAAAAAGCCACCAGGTCTATGTCCCCTGGGTATATCCCGGCTTTTTCAATGGCCTTTTTTATAACCACGGCGGCGACTTTCGCATGATGGTCAGCCGCCTCCCTGGGATGTATGCCGCCCTCGAGGGGAACGTACATGTCTGATACCAGCGAGAGGACCTTTTCGTCCTCCACCACGCCGGCGCTCATGGTGTGAGCGGTCCCCTCAATCCCGATACACATCACCACCGGCCCACCCCCTTTCTGCCCCGATCCACACCCTGGCCCGGTGAGTGTTTTCGTACAAAAGAAAAGACGGAGACGACGGAGAGTGTGGAAAAAATCGCTGAGACAACAGCCAGGGACAAAAGCGCCCCATGCCACCCCGACAGTCTCATACCGGAGACGCCCCGCGAGTCGCTGGAAAGGTGCAAAAAGACAACAACCGGACCACGACCATCGGCCGGCGGCACAGAGACGCTCACACCGCCGAAGAGGGCCACGCCACCGTTTCTGGCCCACATATAGGGAACGGTGAGACGGAAAAAACCGTCCTTTACAACAAAAGACGTCTCGTTGTCGCCGAAAACGATTTTTCCCGTCCCAGACACCCCGTTTATCTCTCTATCATCAGATGCGATCACATATCCGATTATGTCAACGGCGCCCCCCGGCATGGCCGAGCGGAAATATATCACGTCCTCGTAGACGACAAAAGATGAAACGCCTGGCATAAAAACCCTGGCTGTCACCGACAGATTGCCCGCAACCACGTTAGAATAAGCATCTGTGCTTATCTGACCAAAGTGAAAGAGAAACTCCTCCGGGAAGGTGACCTCTACAGTGGAAAGGCCCGGGTGGACGGACACGTTACGGGAAAACACCGCGCCGTCCGGGGCTGTGAAATTGAACTCCACACGGACATCAGCAGAGAACGTTGAAAAGACCCTGAAAAACACACCCTCAGCAGACGCGCCCATGGCCTCTATGAATAGAGGGGGGGCGGAGAAGAACGCAGTGTGCGAAAAAGCCACCCTTTCGCCTGAGTCGTTAACCAGAAAAACATCAACTCCGCACCACCCGGGAGCATGTGTACACGGGAAAGAGAAATGGCCGCTCAAAGTACCCGAGATAACGCCTGTGCTGTCGCTAACATGAAGCTCCGGGAAATCATATGGTGGGCCTGGCACGACCCATGTCTCAATGGTAAAAGTCCCGGAATAGTTGTACGTGTAGGGTATTGTCGCCTGGAAAAAAACGTCGCCGGCGGTGTCGTTGAAGTTTACAACAGAAACCAGATGTGGGAGGTGCTCAAGACATGCACCGGAGGACTGAGACAACATGGAGACGAACTCCCACCAGCCAGTATCAGATCCCCACCTCAGACCCCTGTATGTGATCTGCGGAGAAAAAAGCGGAACGTACACAGCCAGCCCATGGGCGGAAAACACCTTTACAGGATCATAACGGCTGGTAAAATGCCTCTCATAAACCACGGCGCTTTTGACCGCTTTCACAACACTGTTTGAAAGGAAACGGACGGCGCTGCTGTTCACTCCGGCGCCTATCTTATCAAACAGATCAACCATGTCCACCGGCTCAGGTATAGACGACGTGTACTTCTCCGCCTCCCGGGCCGCCAGCCGCATCTCTTCTCTGAAAACAGGGGCATGGTTCCCGATTTCTGTGAAATTCTTCACCGCCAGCACAACACCATCCATCTTCTTCGAGTCCACAACAGAGAGTGTTGCCGAATATGGACTGTTTTCCTCGGACCAGTTTATGAAGCTGTCCACCACCACACGCGCGAAAAAGACGGCGTCGGGTGCTGTGTATGAGCCAGTGTACGTGAGGTTTTCAAAGATAGCGTCATAGGGCCAGCCCCGTGCGTCCTCCTCTTTTTCCGAAAAAACAAAGTAAGAAACATAGGGGGAGAGCTGCCAGGCAACAGACGCCATGGCCATGTTGCACTGGTCAAAGCCCAGGATGTCAACTGTCCTGTTAGTCTCGGCGTGAAAAACGTCTAGGGCGTTTTCAAGCGAATGGATGGACATCCAGGAGCCGCCGTCAACCAGGACGCCTGACCATCCCCGCCCGTGGCCCCACAGGTCAACAAAAACGTGCGACGGCTGGAACTCTCCGACAGTCCAAGTCAAAAAGTCCGAGAGCACCCCCCCGTCGTCCATCCTCAGCTCGTCCCCCCACGAAGGGTTTATGTCAGAGAGGTTGACAGACCCCTCCCCATCAGATGAAAAAACCAGACAGCGCGTGTCGCCCACACCGCTCTGGTCTGCCAGGACGACGACGGTGAGCCAGGGGGGTATGGTGGTGTTTCTCATCTCCTCAAGGTCAGAGGACACCTCGCCAGAGAGAGAATTGTCCCCCGCCATGTAAACGGCCATCAACCACGTATCGTTAACAGTGGCCGCATCTGATCTGGCCTGAGCGGCCTCCCCATCAGAACCCGACCCGGCGCCACCCCCGGAAACAGAGAGGACCGGAGGAAATAAAAAAAGCAGAATCAGAAAAAACACTCCCACAGCAGAAAAAAAGCGCTCAGGAAAGGAAACAGGGGCGAACAGACCACGTGACGAGAGCCGCCGAACAGATCTCATAGCACGACAAAAAAGATGCGGGTTGTACTTTAGGTTTTGGACTGAACTTTGACACCGCCAACTTTTTTATATCCAGAGAGTGCTGGCAGAAATAGGGAGAAACATGGCCTCTAAGATGGTAGAACTGGCGGAGACGCTTCGTGCATCGCTCATAATCTTCTCTGTGGTATATCTGGTTTTGCTTTTTCCGGGTCCATTTATGACTTTATCAGATACAGGGAAGAGCCTGACATATTCGTGTCAATCGTCCTGCTTTTTTCCCTCTTCTCCCTATTTTTCGCCCTGAGCATAAAAGTGGATGATGAGCGAAAAAATAGATAGCCCCCAGCAGTTAAAGGGATGGTGATGTCCATGTCGGAGATGGCTGGTTTGAAAATTGATGTTGTGGAGATTGAGAAGCCAGAATAGGTCAACGTAGTTCCGGGCCAGAGCCATTTCATCAAAACCGTTGAAGACGTCTACGAAGCGGCGAAGATGACGTCACAGGGCTATATTACGGCTATATTACCTATTCGGACGCTGATCCTAAGTACGCCTAAAACAAAGCCGTGGCTCCGCAGGTGTTGGGCCACAGTGCAAGGTCGCTGGGGTTCTGTACCGGGAACGCCTGTTTTGACATCCTCCACCGTGCTCATAGTAATTTATATATATCCACTTGCATATTGCTTTTAGGAGGTGAATTACCATGGCAAAAGATGCCACAAAAATAGGAGTAATAAAGGTGGGAATAATGGTTTTTTTTGTTCTGCTCAGTATTTTACCAGTGAGCACCTACGGTGCTACTATCTATAGAGTGGGAATCACTCCTCTGTATATCGCATCCGACGGTAGGCCAATTACCTACGGAGCCGCCACGATATATGTGGATGACGCCGGGGATGCCAACAGATCCGAACTATGGATAGATGGAAATTTATATGCCTATATGACAAAGATTGGATCAGGAGGTTCCGGCAGCTGGAACTGGAGATATACAATAGACACGAGAGGATTTACAGATGGGGTACATACAATTCAGGTGAGGAGTATTGGTGGAACGGGTGGAGATTATGTTAACGCATCGCAGGTATGGTTTGATAACTCAGCGCCTGTGGTTAAGAATATAACGGTGATATATCCACACGGATATGATTCAGCTAAGAACGGATCTCAGATAGTCATAACGGCAGAAATATCTGATGAAATATCCGGCGTCGCAAATGTAAGTATAAATGCCTCCTCTCTTGGCGCGGGAACAATATATATGTACGACGATGGAGCCCATGGAGATAAAGCTCCTGGCGATGGGATCTACGGTACAGGCGCATTTACGGTTTACGCATCTACAGCGTACCATTATGTGAATATAACCGCCGTAGACAACGTGGGGAATTTGCAGAATTACACTTGCGAAGTAAAGATGGATAATTATAAGCCGACCCTCTGGGGTATGCAAGCAATTTTACCACCTGGACAAAAAGCGGTAAAGCTCGGTGATAAAATAAGAATTGTCGGATATGCAAAGGATCTTAAAATGGAATATATAAAGGTAACAACCCATATACCTGTGGATGTAGTTCTTGTTATTGATAACTCTCGTTCTATGGCTGGACAACCATGGGCTGATTTGGAAAGAGCAGCCACTCAATTCATTCAAAATCTCAGTGATGAAGACAGAATATCTATAGTTTCATTCTATCCACAGTCACAGGGTGAGCAGGACCATCTATACCTCTCATTTGTAACTGCTGGTGAGCCGGCTACATGTCCAATTTGTGGTGCTAATTTTAGTACTGGTAGAGAACTTGCAATCCATGTGATTACGGCGGATGACGGACAGCACCTTACAGATTCTAGTGGTGATCCCGATGCCTACACGCCTATCTGGGATGCCATTGGAAACGCCACATTATATGCTTGGAATAACCACTTGCCTGGACATGTGCCTGTAGTTATTGCAATGACCGACGGTGATGACTGGGGTTCTAATTGGGGTGTTGGTAGTGGAATAGAGGCAGGAAGCGAGACCTTCTGCCCGGGTGCAAGATGGTCCGAAGTTGGGACAGGATTTGCAAATAAAACATGGAATATTACTGGAGATCTATACTGGGGTTCTGGTTTAGGGGTTTATACTTGGAACATAGCGAGATATACACAAAACTTAGGGGGCGGTGGACTCGTTTGGAGCGATATAGATCTAACAGATAAAGCTCATGATAACACACGGTACGGATTATATGGGGCGCCATTACCCATATTTACCATAGGGCTCGGAGTGCAACCACAGGCCTCAAACTCGTCAGCATCTGGCTACATCTCTCCCACAGAAACTACCTCCACGACCGGCGGTGCGCCGGCATATGTTGATCCAAACGCTTATACATACAACTTTACGAGCGAATACAATCTTAATATAACAATCGCAAAATCTTCAGGCGCAGAGTATTTCTATGCTCCAAATTCTTCACAGCTATCAAACATTTACGCACAGATAGGACAAATAATCCAATTTGTTGGAATTCAATGGTTTGGAATAACTGCTCCCCATGGATTCAAAGAGGTGTACGCTGACCTCAGTGATCTGGGGATAACCACCCCCGTGGTTATGTACGATGATGGTGAGCATGGAGACGGGGCGGCAGGCGATAATTTGTATGGCACGGACTATGTAACGGTAAATATGGATACTACTAAACTTGCGACAGTGTGGATGCATGGAATAGATCTGGCAGGAAATATAAATAAAACATTTATGTTTTTAAAAGTTGACAACACCAATCCTGTAATTAGCAATGCCACCGTAATTTATCCACAAAATCAGACATGGGCTCAGGATGGTGAGAAAATACAAATAAGGATCAACAGTTCAGATGTGAATTCGGGCGTGAGAAAGGTCGTTGTAGATGCATCAAGTATAGGTGGGAGCGATAATATTGTTTTGACGGCGGGAGCCAACGGCACATATATTTCTCCAAATATAACGGTATCTACAGGGATGGCAACAGGAACGTATACAATTAAGATAACTGTTTATGACTATGCAAATAACTACATATCACAGTATGTGGACGTCGTTGTTAATAATAGCGGAACTCCCCCCGTGTCCCCCATGGTAAATGTCTTATCTGTCACAGATGGCTCCGTACTGCGCGGGCAGGCAACTCTATCAATAGACGCTACCGATGACGATGGCGTTCTGGACACCTCAAATAACCCTATATTCTACGTGGATAACGCTCAACGCATAGACATGCAGAGAGTAAGCGGAAATAACTATAGTGGAGTCTACAGTGGAATACTTGACGCCACGCAATATGCAGACGGAGAGCATACGTTAACCTTTGAGGTTGAAGATAGTCTGGGAGCTGTTACAAAACAAACAATAAATATAATAATTGACAATACGCAACCGTCGGCTGATGTAATAAATCCTGCTTCTGGAGAGTATGTATCGGGTACATATGCATTCAGGATCTATGCATCAGATAACATAGAGGTTAACAATGTCACCGTATACATGGATGGAAACGCATTAAGTTCAGCATTCAACTCTCAGAGTGGCTATTGGGAGGTAATTTTAGATACGACTACTCTAACAGACAGTTCTCATAACATATATGGGGTTGTATATGACACAGCGGGTAACTCATACACAACGGGCACGGTTGATTTCTATGTAGACAACACTCCGCCATCGCTGGCAGTGATAAGCCCCGCAAACAACGAGGTCATCTCAGGAACATACACACTCCAGGTAGACGCAAACGACACAAACACACTCAACGTATACTACCGCATAGACAACAGCAAATGGACCACCATGAGCGGAGGCCCGCCGACCTGGACGGTGTCCCTGGACTCCACAACATACTCCGACGGCTCACATACCATATACTTCAAAGCGGAAGATGGCGCAGGACATATGACAGCAACGTCTGTTGCCGTAATAATTGACAACACAAATCCAACGGCTTATATAATCTCGCCAGAGAGCGGGGAATATATAGAAGGTACATACACATTCAAAGCAGGAGCGAAAGATGACGTAGAGGTTGTACAGGTAACTCTTTATCTTGATGGCACCGCATACAACACATCTTACAACACTCAAACCGGCGAATGGGAGTATACCATAGACACAACGACAATAAGCGACGGGGCGCATAGCATATATGCAATAGCGCAGGATGAGGCCGGATATACCTATCAAACCGCTACAGTTGATTTCTATGTAGACAACAATGACCCAAGTCTGGCAGTTGCGCACCCCGAAAGCAACGAGGTAATTAGCGGTATCTACACTCTTCAGGTAACGGCGAGTGATGTTAACTTGGGAAGCGTTGAATATAAGGTAGATAATGGCGGATGGAATTCTATGAGCAACGGTGGAGGAAACACATACACTGCGCAGTTAGATACAACACAATACAGGGATGGCACACATGCGATATACTTCCGTGCAATAGATAACGCAGGACACATAACACAATCATCTTTGTATGTTACCATAGATAACCTAAACCCGGTGGCTTATGTGTCCTCACCAGTTAGTGGCGAGTATATCCAAGGAGTCTACGTGTTTAAGGTATGGGCCAGCGACAATGTGAGTGTTGTCTCCGTAAGCCTGTACATTGATTCGGCATATTACGCAATGAGCTACAACATCCAGAGCGGGTACTGGGAATACACTCTGGATACCACCACACTCAGCGACGGGGCGCATAGCATATATGCTGTTGCTCAAGACGAAGCGGGGCATACCTACACAACGGGCACGGTTGATTTCTATGTAGACAACACTCCGCCATCGCTGGCAGTGATAAGCCCCGCAAACAACGAGGTCATCTCAGGAACATACACACTCCAGGTAGACGCAAACGACACAAACACACTCAACGTATACTACCGCATAGACAACAGCGAATGGACCCCCATGAGCGGAGGCCCGCCGACCTGGAACGCTTCTTTGAACACTAATATATACAACGACGGATACCATATCATATACTTCCGCGCTGTTGATGCGGGCGGGCACTCAACGGAATCTTATGTTAATGTGATATTTGATAACAGTTTCCCTGTGATAAGAATAACCAATCTTGTCAATGAGCAATTTGTTGAAGGAACGATGAAAATACAAATATATGCAAGTGATAGTACAGGAGTTTCAGAGGTAAGAATAAGTATAGTAAACGACGATACAGGTCAGGTTGTAGTCTCAAACGTTTCTGTTGACCAAAGCGGCGGAGGTTATTGGACGTACTCTCTTGACACTTCCTCTCTCCTTAATGGGAACTATACGGTTACTGTCCACGGAGTAGACCTTGCTGGATATAAAGTAAGCGATTCAGTAAGCATAAATGTGGATAACAAAGCCCCCTACCTTGCAATACAGAGCCCGTATGATATGCAGGTATTAAGTAGAAACGTGAATATAACGGTGATAGTAAAAGATACTTTCCTAAAGGACGTTGAATACTCAGTTGACAACCTTGGATTTGTACCTCTTGACACAACACTCAATACAGAATTATATGAAGATGGTTTGCATACAATAACAGTAAGGGCTACCGATTACGCAGGGCATGTAAGTGAAAGAAGCATAAGCGCGTACTTTGACAACAGTTATCCAAGTATCATAGGCGTGTCAGTGCCGTCAGACGTGGTCTCCGGAGTTTATAATATAGCAGTAGAGGCAAAGGATGCTGTGGGGATTAAAGAAGTAAAATGTATAATTTCAACCTCCTCTACAAATTCTTCCACAGATAAAACATATACGCTGGCATGGAACTCGGAAAATAATTACTACGAATTAAGTTTAGATACCACAAAGCTTGGTGACGGAACATATACTCTGGACGTCATAGTAGAAGACGTGAGCGGAAAAACAGCCCAAATAACAACGCAGTTTAAGATAGACAATACGCCACCGGATATAAGTTACACAGGCAAATCTGTCGTTTCACAAACAGGGGTGCTGTCCTTCAATATTGAAGATACCAGCGATATAAAGAGTGTATGGATCAGCATAGACAATGGCGAGTGGGCCCCCATGGACGTAAGTGAGGGAGTGGCCAGGTATTCCTGGAGTACGTATATAAAGGATAACGGGGTACATCATGTCAAAATAAAAGCAGTAGATGAAGCGGGTAACGAAGCGTATCTCCAACGGGATATCTATGTGAATAATCTGAATCTCGCACCAATAATGTACACCATAGCTCTCATAGCCGCTATCTTTGCAATCCTATTCTTTGTAAGGGGAATGAGAAAAAAGATGTCAACCGAACCCGAAATAAAAGAAAAAGGGGAAAAGGACGAAGAGAAGAAAGAAGAGTCTACGTCTTCGGGGAAAAAAGAGGACACATCGGAAACAACGAAAGGGGAGGGCCCGCCTGGAGAAAGTTTAGAGGAAAGTGAAGAGATCTCAGAGGGAGGTGAGGAAAATGAATAAAATTACGGTGTCTAAATATGGAACAACTCTAGGAAATCTATTAGTGTTCGTTAGTATATTTCTGCCATGGTACCACGGAAATATTTACGGCGCGGAAAAGATATATACGGGGTTCTACCTTGCGTCTGTCTCCATGGCATTCTGGGTACTTTATCTTCTACCACTTCTGAGCGGCATAGTACTCGCGGGGTATATATTACATCACTTTAACAGGGAGATCACCCTCACTATGTTGTCTCCTAAAATCCTAATTTTTTCGTTGTCAGTGATTATGATAATAATAATATTCGTTGTCCTTACCTTTACCCCCGCAGGTATAATGAGCCCGGTGATGAACAATTTGTGCATTGGTGGGTATACAGCAATAACAGGCGCACTACTTTCATTAATTTTTTCAGCCCCGATCCTGAACCTTTAGCATCGATTCCCCTTTCGGTTCCCTCAATCCCCCGGGTGGACGTGAAAGTGATGGAGCAGGGGAGGCGAAAAAAATAGATAGGCCCATGGGGTTGGGGGAGTGGCGATGTCCATGTCGGTGATGTCCATGTCGGAGACACCTGGTCTGAAGGTTGAGGTCGTGGATATTGAGAAGCCAGAGGAAGTCAACGTAGTTCTGGGCCAGAGCCATTTCATCAAAACCGTTGAAGACGTCTACGAAGCGATGGTGAACTCTGTGCCCGGGATAAAATTCGGGGTGGCCTTTTGCGAGGCGAGCGCTGACCGGCTGATCCGCTACGATGGAACGGACGAGGAGATGACTAAACTGGCCGTTGAGAACGCAAAAAAGATAGCGGCCGGACACGTTTTTGTGATCTTCCTCAGAGACGCCTATCCCATAAACGTTCTTAGAGCCATAAAGAACGTTCCAGAGGTGTGCCGTATTTTCGCCGCCACCGCCAACCCGCTCCAGGTCGTTGTGGCCGAGACCGGCCTTGGGCGCGGGGTGATCGGTGTCATAGACGGTCTCACCCCGGTTGGTGTTGAGGACGAGGAGAAAAAAAGAATCAGACACGAGTTCCTGAGGAAAATAGGCTATAAGAGATAGGAGGATAAGAGATAAGAGGAGATGGCACGTTGAGAATCCTCGTCTATGGCGCCGGCTCCCTCGGCAGCCTCCTCGGTGGCATCCTCTCGCTGGAAAACGACGTTGTCATGGTTGCGAGAGAAGACCATGTGCGGGCCATAGAGACCAATGGCCTTCTGTTGATAAACAAAACGGGAAGAGAATATATTATAGGCGACAAAAAGTGGAAAACAGGGGGTGCTCTGAGAACATTTCCAAGGGCGTTTAGAGGTCTGAGCGAGATGAAAGACGATGAGAGGAGGGCGGATGTTGTGCTTCTCACTACCAAGTCCTATGATGTCGCCGCTGCATGTGAAGATATAAGACAGAGCATGACGCCCGTGCCCGTAGTTGGTTTTCAGAACGGAGTGGCGCACCCACCTGTGATGAAAAAAAATCTCTGGTCCCATGAGTGTGTCTATCTGGGGATAACTTCTGTTGGCGCCAGAAAAATAGGGGCGGGGGTTGTTGAGTACACCGGCGCCGGCCGGGTGTACATATGGGGGCCTGACCAAGAAAAAGCTGAGACGATAGCCGGCGTTTTTCGTGTCGGCGAAAAGATAGGGTGGACTGTTGAGAGAGTTGAAAACCCCTGGCCACACCTGTGGGAAAAGAACATGGTCAACCTGGCCATAAACCCGCTCACAGCCCTTTCATGCGTGGAAAACGGGTATGTAGAAAAACTGGCGTCAGAGACCTTTGGCCAGATATATCTGAAAAAGCTTTTGGCAGAGGGGGTCGTGGCCGCTAGGTCAGATGGCGTTGAGCTTGACGCGTCGGCAACATTTAATAGGGTCATTGAGGTGGCCCGGCTGACGGCTCCGAACCGCTCAAGCATGCTACAGGACCTTGAAAACAGGAAAAAGACGGAGAGAGAGGCCATACTCGGTGAGGTGTTACGCCGGAACAGCAACGCGGCGCGAGCCTGGACCCTCTATAGTCTCCTGAGCCTGGTTGAAAAAAAGACAGTGGTGGGAACAGATGAACAAAAACGATGAAAGCAGCGACCTCCTGGACGACCTGATATACGTTGGTAGAGAGTTTCTGGTAGCCCTGCTCATAATGGCAGTTTTCATATCCTCCGCCTATTTTTACACGGGAAACTGGCCTCCTATGGTCGTGGTGGAATCGGGGAGTATGCAACACACGACAAACGGGGACAGCGAGATAGGGGCCATAGACCCCGGCGACCTTGTTTTTGTCAAAAAGATAAGTGGAAGGGAGGATGTGGTAACATATGTTGAGGGGGCAAGGCACCTTGAAGTCGTTGGCACAGACGATGGGAGAATAGTCTTTCACAGAACGTTTGACAGGGAAACCGGGCATGTCACATATGGAAAATACGGCGATGTGATTGTCTATTATAAAAACGGGATAACAGCTGACACTCCAATTATCCACCGGGCGATGCTCTGGCTTGAGTACAACTCCACAGGGAAAAGCTTTGACGTGCCCTCGCTCTCCATATACAATTTCACGGGCAACCTCACCCTGGTCGGAGCGGGCTTTGGCGGGGTGGACGTGAATATATACCTCGGACAGATACTGAAAAACTTCCGCAACAGCGGCGTTGAGCCACACGGGGGGTTCATAACCCTCGGCGACCACAACGGCGCGGTCTACGACCAGATGGGGTTCCGCGACGCCCTGGGAAGACCCGTCCTGCCCGTCCTGCCCGGGTGGGTGATGGGCAAGGCCCGCGGCGAGATCCCCTGGTTCGGCGCTTTCAAGCTCTATTTCGGAGACAAAAACCCGCACGATGGAGCGGGAAGAGAGGCGATACCCCACAACACGTGGGTCAACCTGTGGACGACCATCGCTGTCATCGTTGTCCTTTCTTTCCTGGTTGACCTTGCCATTTCTCTCAGAGAAAAAAGAGATAAAGAAAAAAGAGAAAGAGATGAAGATAGCCCCGGGGGCGAGGCGAATGAGGGGAGCGAACAGGAGAAAGGGGAACAAAGAGAAGGGTCATCTCCCCCGGAACAGACCTGAGAGATCTCCATCCTCTCTGGCCTCTGACGCCTCTCAGCACCAGACATGTGCACTTTCCACTTGTGGCCGGACAAATGCAACAGCAACAGAGATGTCCAACAGGGCCACGAGTTCGGGCTCACTGAATCCATGCTTTTCCTCCAAAACAAGGTGTGTCAGAAAGAAACAAGGGTTGACTGGGCGCGCACGACAGGTGGCCTGGCGTTTTTGAACATCGGCTCTTCGCTCAGGACACCCCAGACCTCCTTGGGGGGGACACTCAGCGATATTTCCCTGGTGCGCCCGTATTTCCCCTTTGATATTATCCTGGCGTGGATCAGTCCGAGCATGTCAAGCTCCGATATGAGGTCTGTCACCCTCCTCTGTGTCAGCGGGGATATGCTCATCTCCTGGCAGAGCTGTTTGTAGGCGTCATAGACCTCGCCGGTGGTGAGGTCGTTTCGTCCGGCGATGGAATTGTAGTATATTCCAAGCAAGACTATTCTGCTGTGGTCGGGCAGCGTGCGCATGACCTCACGTATACAGTCCAGCTCTATCTGGTTCTGCGCCTTCTTCACATCCTGTTCCGTGACACGGCCGCGGCGTTCGCGCTCAGCTATTTCGCCGGCCACACGGAGGAGGTCTAGGGCCCTCCTGGCGTCTCCGTGCTCTCTGGCCCCGATAGCAGCACAGAGCTCTATCACGCCTGGCTCAAGGACACCGTCCTCAAACGCGATCTTTGCCCTCTGACGGAGGATGTCTGTCAGCTGTTTTGCGTTGTAAGGTGGAAATATGAGTTTTTCCTCTCCCAGCCGGCTTTTGACACGCGGGTCCAAGAATTCGGTGAATTTCAGGTCGTTTGATATCCCTATTATGCTTATCTTAGCCTTTTTGAGGTCGTCGTTGAGTTTTATTATGTGGTAGAGAACGTCGTCCCCGCTCTTGTATACGAGTTTGTCCACCTCGTCCAAGACCACAACTACAACCCGCGGGAGATGTGTATAGACCCGCATCTCTTTTTTGTTCTCAACCAGGTCAAATATGATTTTTCCGTCCGGGAGGGAGATGTCCTCAAGTTTTTCAGCGACACCATCTGGTACGGGCAAAACACCGGGGGGGTACCCCATTTTTTCATCTGCAAAAAAGGGTTTGAGTGTTATGGTATATTCTGATTCGTTTATGAACTCCACCTCTGCATCTTTGAATATGGGGTGCGAGGACGCCGATGCCGATGACTTCGGCCCATATGCCCGTGTTTTACCGGGCTCTTTAATGCCGAGCCACCGGAGTATTTTTTCAGCTATTTCTGGCGGGAGCTTTCCTTTCTCAAGGTCTGATTTCACAGACGAATCGGACAGGTCTACGTTGAAAAGGTGTGTCCTGTCCACCCATTTCTGAAGGTACTCGTATACGCGCTCAAGAGGCCAGCCGGTGAAGGGTATCCGCCACTCAAAGACATCTATGAACCTGTTTCCTATGTTCTGGAGAACACCATATGGTGTGTCTACAATCTCGCAGTTGATATAAATATGATGTACCTGTGAAAGCGCATTTAAAAGGCCGCCCGGGTCTGCGCCGACCCCCCTCTGTTTTTTATCTGATCCAGCGCCACTTTTCGTGTTCTTCGTTCCGCTGTTTTTTTCTCTGAGAATCCTGATTTCTTTGTCTATATATTTCACTGTGGCTGTTTTTCCTGTGCCGGTTTTTCCAAATATGAGAACGTTGGATGGTCTGTTTCCCCGCAGGGCGGTTGCCATTATTGACGCAAGCTGTCTTATTTCCTCTTCTCTGTGTGGCAGTTCGTCGGGCACATATTCCGGTCTCAGCACGTCGCGCCTGTTCTTTTTGAAAATAGCAGGCGAAGACAGGTATTCCTGGAATATGCTCTGCGCGTTCATCTCTCTCCTCCCCTTGTTCGTCGTTCCACCAGATTTATCATATTTGCAGGTTATTGCAGGTGAAATGGTGGTGTTGTGGAATAGGAAGGGGTGGTACTAATACCTTTCCAAAACCCAACCCCCACCCCTTTTTTTCATGTGGAAGTTTTTTGTGCTCTATCGCAGGAGCTTCTTTTTCTTCTGTGCCAGGCGAATTCTGTCTTTTTCTTTTAGATACCAGACCACGTCTTCCAGGTCCGGGAGGTTTTCAAGAAACTTGGCCTTGCTGTTGGTGTTCATAAGATTCTCAAACATGCGTCTCTTTTTGATGTAGTCGTAGGCGTACCATGAGCTCCCGATCACCATGAGCGGCCCCACTACCCAGAACCAGAGATACCAGTTACCAACAGCGGACACCACCCCGTACAAAAAGGCCGGGGTTTTGTCCCCCGCCGGGCTGAAAAAGGCTATGATCGTCAATGCGACTCCGATCACCAGGAAGAGCAGTGAGATCTCAAATCTGAGGTCCCGCAGTTTTCTTATCATCCGGGCAAACGCTTTCACCTTATCTTTTGTTGTTTTAGCGTTATCTTTTGTTTCCCTGTTCTCCTTTTTTTTCTCTTTTTTTCCGGCCATGCCTATCCCTCTCCTGTGGGGCCTGATTTTCTTTTCTTATAGAGGGCATATCTTTTTTGGATATATTTGTTTATCGTACCTATCTACCTATCTGGGAGTAAGAGAATAAAAAGTGTGGGAGTAAAAGGTGGGAGTAAAAGGTTTATAACCCCTAACATCTTCCAATGGTGGTGATTTTATGGCAAAGCGCACACCGCTCTTTGAAGAACACAGGAAGCTTGGAGCCATGTTCACGGAGTTTGCCGGGTGGGAGATGCCACTCTATTACACTGGCATAAAAGAGGAGCACATGGCTGTGAGAAAAAATGCCGGCGTTTTTGATGTGTCACACATGGGCGATATATGGATTGAGGGAAACGACGCCGCAGATTTTGTCTCCTATCTCACCACCGCGAACCCTCGCAACCACAAGATTGGCTCTTGCATGTACGCCCACATTCTGAACGAGAACGGTAGGATACTGGACGACACGATAATAACGAAGGTGGGCGAGAACAGGTATCTGTGTGTTCCAAACGCTGCCACAAAGGATATGATACTGAACTGGTTCAGAGACCACACAGGAGAAATGGATGTGCGCCTCACGGATGTCACGGATGATTATGTTTGCATTGCCTTCCAGGGACCGAAGGCGGCGGGAATCCTCCAGGGCATAACAGAGGGCTTTGATTTTGGAGACCTGAAGTTTTTCAAGGCCAGATTTCTCAGCGTGACAGAAAAGGGTCTGGGAGATGTCATTGACTTTGAGAATGTCCCGGCTGATCAGCCCATTAAAAAAGGTGTGGCTCTGGTATCGCGTACAGGTTATACAGGAGAAGACGGTTTTGAGATAATAACGGTGGCGGAGGACGGTGTTTTCTTGTGGAACAGGATACTGGACGCGGGTGAAGATAGCGGCGTGTTACCGGCCGGGCTTGGTGCCAGAGACACTCTGCGCCTGGAAAAGGGGTTCCTGTTGTCCGGAACAGATTTCAATGGAGAACAGACGACTCTTGAGACAGGATGGGATTTCATAATTGAGTGGGACCATGATTTTATCGGCAAAGAGGCATTGCTCAGGCAGAAAGAAGAGGGGATAAAGAGGATTCTAAGGGGGTTTGTGTTGAAAGAAAAGAGCATTCCCAGACACGGGAACAGGGTCTTTCTCAGAAAAGACGATGAAAAAGAGGTAGCAACTGTCACAAGCGGGTCTTTTTCTCCTGTGCTTGAAAAGGGCATAGGGATGGCCTATCTCCCCGTGGACGTGAAAAAGGGCTCGTCTATCTGGGTTGAGATCCATGGCAAAAGAAGAGAGGCGGAGGTTGTGAAACCGCCCTTTGTCAAATGATCTGATTGATCTGATGTATCCCGGTGGATATCATGAAAAGCGCCCGGGCTCAGAAACCTGTGTCACATGTGACCCGGAGATCACACAGATCTGGCTACGAAAACCACGAGCCCATGGATGTGAGGATAAGACGTCTTTTCGTAGAGGGAATTCTGAGCCCAAAGGAAAAAGTGGTGTGGTATGGTTTTCACTCCCGTTTTTCCGATATGAAGATGTATGTGGGGTCTGCGATAGGTGTTTCCACGGGCCTCTATGTTCTGTCTGGTTCTGTCGCTGCTGTCAGCCTGTCTCCTCAAAACTACAGTTTCTGGTTCACATATCTCTTTATTTTGCTTTTTTTGACAGGGGTTCTGATAGCCCTGGTCCAGGCGGGGGTTTACAGCAATCGGTTCCTTCTGTTTTTTCAGTACTGCATCGTTGGTGTCTTTTCTGTCATGTTTTTCACTTTCTTTCTGTCTCTGCTCTTTTTGAGAATCCAAGAGAAATACACCGTGTCAGTACCGGAGTATGCTCCTGAGGAGTACCAGCAACTGGCCAACCTATCTCTGTCCTCTGTTGTCTTTTTTGCCATTGTCATGTTTGCTTTTATCTTTCTCTCCGCTCTCAAATCTGAATTTCCGAGGCCATACAGGCGCAACGTGGGAATATTTTCTGCCGGCATGCTGGGTGTTGGCCTGTTGTTTTTTATAAAGCCTGAGATGGCTTCTGTGAACACAAATCACACATTTTTCTCGTTGTTCATGACCCTCTACGCCTCCTTTCTGATAGTGTTTTCCACAGTCCTGTTTTTCTTTTTGCTGACCAAAAAGACGACATATGTTCTGACCGATAAACGAATGGTCGTGGTAAAAGAGGAGATGGGAAGAGAAGTGTGGATACGAAACTATAACGAGATCACCCGTGCCAAGGCGAGGCAGGGTTTTCTGGGCAGGATGTTTGACTATGGGGATCTGATAGTGTTCAGCTCGCCGGGGGGCAACAGAAGGCGGGGGAGGGTTCTGGGACGTGAACACGTCCTTTATATCCACGGTGTTCCATCTCCCTTTGTCGTGGAAAATATCATATACAACAAGATTTCTCATCTTCGCCGTTAGACTGTCTGGCCGGTCTAACCATGTATACAGTGAAGAGGTGATAGCCATGACAGAAGTGAGAGACGGATATCTGTACACTGAGAGCGACGAGTGGGTTATGCTGGATGAGGAAAAAAAGATCGCAACCGTGGGGATAACCGATTACGCTCAGAGCAAACTAACGGACATAACGTTCGTTGAGCTGCCTGAGGTCGGCGCAGAGGTGAAAAAGGGGGACCCGGTGGCTGTTGTGGAGAGCGTAAAGTCCGCGGCGGACATCTATTCTCCTCTCAGCGGCAATATCGTGGAGGTGAACTCTGAGCTTGAGGACTCACCAGAGAAGATAAACGAGGACCCATACGGTGCCTGGATTTACAAAATTGAGATTTCTGATCCGGGAGAGCTTGATTCTCTCATGGACGCAGAAAAGTACAGGGAGTACCGTTCGTGAGGCAGAGACATGAGAGACGAAGAGCGGGAGATGCTCTCCGTTCTGGGCGTTGACTCCGTGGAGGGTCTCTTTTTGGACATACCGGGCGGTGTCAGGCGCCCGCTCAACCTCCCGGATGGCATGTCTGAGAGCGATGTCTTCTCTCTTTTCAAAGAAATACTGGGCGTCAACAGAACCTTTGTTGAGATGCCCTTTTTTGCCGGTGTGGAGCAGTCTCCCCGCTTTGTTCCGCCCGCTGTGGACTACATCGTTTCCCGAGGAGAGTTTTTGACATCTTACACTTCCTACCAGCCCGAGATCAGCCAGGGCCTGTTACAGGGGCTTTTTGAGTACCAGAGCCTTATGTCTGAGCTTACCGGGATGGAAGTTGTAAACGCCTCTCTCTATGACTGGTCCACGGCTCTTGGAGAGGCGCTGAGGATGGCTCACAGGATCAACCGCAGGAGGTTTTTCGTTCTCCCGGATTTCATCCCACACTGGAGAAAGGATGTGGCCCGGTTGTATGTTGAGGGTTTTGGCGGCGAACTCCTCTTTTTTCCACATGAAACAGAGGGGTCGGGGTCTTCGGGGGTTTCCGGCGGCTTAAACCTGGATGCGCTATCTGCCGTCCTAGAAAAAAGAAAGGGCGATGTCTCCGCCGTCTATGTTGAGATGCCCAACTTTTTTGGCGTGGTTGACAGGCAGATAATGGAGCTGAAAGATCTTTTCCCCGATGTCTTGCTGGTTGTGGGCGTGGACCCCATTTCGCTCGGTGTCCTTGTCCCCCCGGGGGACTATGGCGCTGATATAGTGGTTGGCGAGGGCCAGAATCTGGGTCTGCCCCCTGGTTTTGGCGGCCCTGGCCTCGGTATTTTTGCCACCACCAAAAAGTATGTGCGGAAGATGCCCGGGCGCCTGGTCGGTGCCACGGTTGATGCTGAGGGGCGCCGTGCTTTTTCTATTACTCTGCAGACCCGCGAGCAGCACATAAGGCGGGAGAGAGCGACGAGCAACATATGCAGCAACGAGGCGCTGTGTGCTCTCGCCGCCGGGGTTTATCTGGCTTTGCTGGGTAAGAGCGGTCTCAGGGACCTGTGCGATCTCCTCGTTCACAGGGCTCATGTTCTGGCTGATATGCTGTCAGGGCTAGATGGCGTTGTTGCCCCTGTTTTTTCCGGCCCGTTTTTCAGCTCTTTCGTGGCCGAATTCCCCGTTGACTATGCCTGTGTCCACCGTTTCCTCCTGTCCAGGGGCGTTCACGGCGGTTTTCCACTGTCCGTTCCGGCCGCCCCCGGGGTTGCTCCCGGAACTCCCGGTGTTTCTCCTCCCGGTGTTTCGTCTATTCCCAGCGCTCGTCTCTCAGGTCCCTCTGATGCGCGCAGGGCTGTTTTTGCCGTCAACGAGTACACTGGTGAGCGAGAGTTTTCTGTCCTTGTTTCTGCTCTGCGGGAGTTTCTGGGTGCTGAGGGGGGTGGCAGTGGTGTCTGACTGTGGGGATTTTAAGCGTGGCAGCGGGTTCAGGCAGGCTCGTTTTGACGAGCCTCTGCTGTGTGACCTGCGCGGTGGTTTTCATAAAGAGCGCATTTTTCCGGTGGCTGAAAAGAGGTGTGGGGGATACCTGCCGGGCGAGGTTTTGCGCTCCTCTCCCCCCGATATACCTGACCTTGATGAGGCAACGGTTGTCAGGCATTATACCCGTCTGTCGGAGATGAACTGGGGTGTTGACAGCGGTTTTTATCCCCTTGGCTCGTGTACGATGAAGTATAATCCCCGGGTATCGGAGGCTGTTGCATCCCTGTCCCATGCCCGTGATGTGCATCCTCTCCAGGATCCCTCTACCGTCCAGGGCTCTCTGTGGGTGATGTACGAGCTCCAGGAGGCGCTCAAGGAGATCACGGGGATGGATGCTGTCTGTCTTCAGCCAGCGGCCGGCGCACATGGTGAGTTCACGGGTTTGATGATTATCCGCGCCTATCACCTGTCCCGGGGGGATAAAGGACGGGTTGACGTCCTCGTCCCGGACACGGCTCATGGTACAAATTTTGCGAGTGCCGCGATGGCGGGTTTCAACGTGGTTGTTGTTCCAAGCGACGAGGACGGCTGTGTGGACGTTAATGCGCTGAAGGCTGCTCTAAGTGAAAAGACCGCCGCTCTCATGTTGACCAACCCAAACACGCTGGGTGTTTTTGAGAAAAACATCGTTGAGATAGCTGAGATGGTGCATGATGCCGGCGCGCTTCTGTACTATGATGGCGCTAACCTGAACGCTATTATGGGGAAGACGACCCCCGGTGCCCTTGGGTTTGATGTTGTGCATGTTAACCTTCACAAGACGTTCTCAACACCCCATGGGGGCGGCGGGCCGGGTGCGGGTCCTGTTGGTGTGAAAAGTTTTCTTGAGGAGTTTTTGCCTGTGCCCACTGTTGTGAGAAATGAGGACGGTGTTTTTTCCCTGTTTTATGACCGTCCGCGCTCCATCGGGCCTGTGAAGTCTTTTTATGGGAACTTTCTGGTGCTTTTGAAGGCGCTGGTTTATATCAAGATGATGGGAGGAGATGGGCTGACTAGGGCGGCTGAGCGTGCGGTTTTGAACAGCAACTATCTTGCTCACAGGATAAAGCGGTTTTTGTCCATTCCATTTGGGAGGTTGTGGAAGCACGAGTTTGTTGCGAGTGCGAAACCGCTGGGTGAAAAGGGGGTTTCTGCTCTTGATGTGGCCAAGAGGTTGCTGGACTACGGTTTCCACGCTCCGACGATCTATTTTCCGCATCTGGTTGAGGAGGCTCTCATGATTGAGCCCACTGAGACAGAAACAAAGGAGACACTGGACTCTTTTGCTGAGACCCTGGAGAAGATAATCAACGAGCCCGCCGAGGTGTTGCATGGCGCTCCCTATAACACTTCTGTGAGGCGTGTAGACGAGGCGCTGGCTGCGAGGTCCATGATTTTCCGGTGGCATGATCTGGGCGCACTAGACGGGTGAGCCATGCAGTGTGTTGTTCGGGAAATGGCAGTAGCATTGATCAGGAAAGGCTCTCATGACACCCTCAGTTTTTCCATTTTTTGTATCTTTTCTTCTATTTTGGCTCTGGTGCCTATGTCTCTGCGGTGGTAGACTTCGCCTGTGACATGCTCCATGGCCTTTTCTATTCTGTCTGATAGGGAGTAGAGGTCTTTTCCACGGGCGAAAAGGGCAAGGGATCTGGACCGTGTTGTGTATATCTTTCCCCCCTCCTCTCTGACGGAGGCGTAGAGGATCTCAACACCCTCTCTTTCTATCTTTTTTTCGTCAACTTTTATTTCAACATCGCTTTTGACGCTGTTTGTGCCGTATCCCATCGGGACTACATATTTGACGAGTGTGCTTTCCTCTGCGAATTTCACGTTGTGGCCAGAGAGTTTTCTTTCAACTATTTTCCACCCAGTCTCCAGGATGTCTGTTTCCATGATTCCAAGGACGTTGATGGCCTCGGGGTCTCCAAATCTGCAGTTTATTTCCACCACTTTTGGTCCATCGGCGGTTTCCATGAACTGGCCGTATATCACGCCCTTGTATTCCCTGTTTTCGTGTCTGAGCGCTGCGACTATGTCTTCCAGTATTTTTACGGCTTTTGAGTAGTGTTCTTTTGGCACGAAGGGGAGGAGGTGGTCTGCACATGAATATGATCCCATTCCGCCTGTGTTGGGGCCGAGGTCGTTTTCGTATGCTCTTTTGAAGTCCTGTACCAGCGGCATGGGTTTTATGTCTCTGCCGTCCGTGAAGGCCTGGAGTGTGAACTCTTCTCCCACGAGTTTTTCTTCTATCATTACCGCCCCTGTTCCGCCTATTTTTTCGTCTATGACCCTGCTCGCATAGGTGTACCCCTCTTCTGGGGTCTGGAAGTGGTCTCCCATGACCTGTACGCCTTTTCCTCCGGTGAGTCCCAGGGGTTTTACGACGAAGGGCGTTTCGTGGGCGTCTATGTATTCTTTGAGGGCTTTTTTGTCTTCAAAGACCTCGTATTTCACCGCTCCCTCTATTTTGTGGCGTTTCATTAGGTCTCTCATGAAGCTTTTGTCTCCCTCTATGGCCGCCGCGTCTCTGGTTGGCCCCACCACGGGTATGCCTTTTTCTGTGAGCGCGTCCACAAGCCCGTTTACGAGGGGCGCCTCCGGTCCTATGAACGCTATGTCTACTTCTTTGAATTTTACCGGTTTCCAGTTTGTCACAAAAGTTATGCTTTTTTCGTCTCCTATGAGATATTCCCTGGAGAGCCGTGCGATTCCGGGGTTTTTCTGTGCCATCACGCTGTATAGTATTCCCCCGGCTTTTTTGATGGCTTTTGCCATGGCGTGTTCTCTGCCGCCGCTGCCTATGAGCAGTACTTTTGTGGGCATTTTGTTTCCGCCTCCATTTTGTTGCTCTGTGCTGCGCTGTATATTGTCCGGGTATATGTTTTTTTGTGCCCTATGTGTATGTGTGCTATGGGCTCTTTTCCAGAGATGTTACCACAAATGTTATATCGGCGGGATGTGTTGTTAATTTGATGGGAATGAAAAAGCGAACGACCGGGGCCAGAGTAATAGGCCGAGACACAACCGCGGCTGTTTTTATTATCCCCCTGCTTCTCTCAACAGCGGTTTTTGTCAGCGCCGGAAACATCGGTGCCGGAAACCTTGGGCCGGACAAATCCGCCCCCACAAACGGCTCTGCGCCTCCTCCAGAAAATTTTACTGCAAAATGGACATTCATGGTCTACCTGGACGCTGACAACAACCTTGAGGGGGCGGGTATTGAAGACTTCAACGAGATGGAAATGGTGGGCTCAACAGCAGAGGTAAACATTGTGATCCTCTTTGACAGGGCACCAGAATACGACACCTCCAACGGCGACTGGACAGGGACAAGGATCTACCATGTGAAAAAGGACAGCGACCCCAACAACCTGGCCAGCTACACAGAGGGCGTGGACGTGTGGTACAGCGAAAACGAGACGGAGATGAACATGGGCGACCCCCAGACCCTGGTCAACTTCACCCTCTGGGCCATGGAGCATTTCCCGGCAGAGCACTATTTCCTAGACCTCTGGGACCACGGCGGCGCCTTCTGGGGAGTATGCTGGGATGACAGCAGCGGAGAGAAAGGAGACGCCCTCAACATGACAGAGCTCGGAGAGGCACTGGACCGGATAACTGAGACAGCGGGGAGGCGCCTGGACATAGTGGGCTTTGACGCCTGTCTGATGGCTGAGGCGGCGGTGATGTACCAGATAAAGGACTATGCGGACATAGGCGTTGGCTCGGGGTTCACAGAACCGGGAGACGGCTGGCCGTACACGGAAATACTTGGCCCCCTGGTGCAGAACCCTGACATGTCCCCCCGGGACCTGGCCACACTTGTGGTTGATGCTTACATAGACTCTTACACGGACAGAGAAGACGACCCGCAGGACAGCCCATCGGTCAGCATGGCGGCGATAGATTTGAAAAAGTTTGAACTCGCAGCAGACGCCATAAGCGCTTTCGGGATGCAGATGTCCCTAGGGAGTCCCATAACACCGCCGGCAGCATACTACTCACACCTCCGTTATATAAGGAGCAGGACGGCCAGCTATGACATGGCAAACGTGGGCCCATTTGATATAACCCAATACTGTATGTATGACATAATAGATTTCGCCGACAGAGTGGAGCAGGACCCCACGCTTGCCTTTTTGCACGACAGCGCCTATAACATGGAAGCAAAGATAAAAGACGCCATAATCAAGGCCAGGACGAACGATGCCAAGTTCAGATACCACGGTCTCACAGTCTATTTCCCCAGCGGAACACAGACAGTTTATGACCCCCGTTTTTCCCAGACCCTTTTCGCCAGGGAGAGATACTGGGATGAGTTCCTCGTCAACTTTGGAGACAACCGTGTTGTAAGCGACACACCGCCATCGGCAGTCATCTTGGAGCCAGAAAGCCCGGCACAGGTCGCCATGGGCGAAACGTTCTCTTTCAGGGGCATAGCGTGGGACCTCCAGAACACGCTGCTATCTGTGGAATTCCGCATTGACAACGGCACATGGAAGGCACTCCAGGGCAGAGAAAACTGGGAGGCCGATATAGACACTTCTGATCTGGTTGCTGGCAAACATGTTTTCCAGGTCAGAGCATTTGACGGCAGAAATTACAGCGCCCCGGTGTCAAAAGAGTTCACTGTAAAGTCCTCTGCACTGGCGTCTTACACATCCCCCGGGGGAGTGTCTCCGCTTTTGCTGGCGGCCGTTCTGGTGGTGCTCGTTGCGGTGGCGCTTTTTGTATTTTACAGGACACAGCACACCTCTTTTTCCAAGAAAGTGCCGTTTCTGAAAAAACCCGCCAGTCCGCACATCCCAGCCAACCAGCCCACGCAGGTCACCCAGGTGGCCGCCGGACAAACGTCTCCGGATAACACGGCTACGTCTCCGACCCCCCTATCCAAAAAAGCGGAGGGAGGTGGGACAAAAGATTAAAATCCGTGCCCATATTGTGTGCCGTGGGATGGTGTAAGAGATGTCGGCGCCAGAATACGAAAAGTTTTACTCTAAGAGAGCAAAAGGGATGCGTGCCTCTGAGATAAGAGAACTGCTAAAACTGACCCAGAAACCAGACATAATCTCCTTTGCGGGGGGCCTCCCGAACCCAGAGGCGTTTCCAACGGACATAATAGCAGAGCTCACAGCGGAGGTCCTGGAAGAGTTCGGCCACAAAGCCCTCCAGTATGGCACAACGGAGGGGCTCCCAGCTCTCAGAGAGGCGTTTGCCAGATATTACAGCGAACATGACATGCCCTCCACAGAGGACGAGATTTTGATAGTCAGCGGATCCCAGCAGGGGCTGGACCTCCTGTCAAAGGTCTTTCTGGACCCCGGAGACACCGTAGTGGTGGGCTCTCCCACATACCTGGGCGGGCTGGCCGCTTTCAGGGCTTTCCAGGCGTCTTTTGCCACGGTGCCCCTTGACAGCGGCGGCATGAAAATAGACGTCCTGGAAGAAAAGATAAAGCGCCTCATAGCGGGGGGTAAAAAGCCGAAGTTCGTATACGTCATACCTACCTTCCAGAACCCCACGGGGACAACGATGCCCGAGGATAGGCGGAAAAGGATAATAGAGCTGGCGGAAGAATACGACCTTCTCATAGTTGAAGACAACCCCTATGGTCGCCTGAGATATGTTGGAAAACCCCTCAAACCCATAAAACACTACGACCACTCCGGGCGCGTTATATACCTGGGCACCCTGTCAAAAACACTCGTTCCGGGGTTCAGGATAGCCACCGTTGTAGCGTCAGAGGATCTGATAAGAAAACTGACCATCGCGAAACAATCCACAGACCTCTGCTCCACCACGTTCACCCAGTTCATCGCCGCCAGATATATTGAACGCGGCTACCTGGACAGCCACCTTGAGAAGATAAGAGCGCTCTACGGCCACAAAATGAAGGTAATGCTGGACGCCATGGACGAGTACATGCCGGAAAAGGTCAAATGGACCCGCCCCGAGGGGGGGATGTTCCTCTGGGTGACCCTCCCCGAGGGCTGTGACACGGTTGAGATGTTCAAAAAGGCGATAGAGAAAAAGGTCGCGTACGTTGTGGGAACAGCGTTTTACGCAGACGGCGGCGGACACAGAAGCATGAGACTGAACTTCAGCTACCCGACAGATGAACAGATCGTTGAGGGAGTGAAGCGACTGGCGGAGGTTATAAGGGAAGAGATGGGGGAGAAGGGGGTTGCGTGAATTATTTTCGGCTAAGATAATATAAAAGGTCTCACTTTCATCGGCTCCCTCTTTAAATATTTATATCTCCGCCCGGCTCCGGCAAGATGAGAAATCTTTGGAAAGCGAAAAAAGTATTAAAAGAACAAACAGGGAGAGGGAAAATGAGTAAAATTGCAGAGATAAACCTGGATAAAATCGTTTCGGATTTTAGGAGGGTGTCAAGAAGTGCTAGAAACGAAGAAGAATTTAAGATCAACGTGGAGAGGATAATATATGACGATATAGTTTCCATTTTGGGGTTAGATATGGGGAGGTATGAATATTCACTGGTTTCGGGGGATAGGCCAGACGCATTGTATGGGCATGTGATTATTGAATACAAAGCGCCCGGTGTTCTGTCCACCCCGGCGGGGTTCATAAAAGCACGGGAGCAAATCATAAATTATATAATCCAAAAAGCAGAAACAAAAGATAGTTTCAAAAATTTTTTTGGAATAATACTTAGTGATAAGATAGCTTTTGTTAGATTTGATACGGCTTCCGATGAATGGAAAGTAAGAGGGCCGTATGACATTAACCGAGAGGTCGTTCTCAAAGTTGTAGAGGCTCTGAGAGGTCTAAGGAAGAAACGTTTATCTGCTGATGAGCTCCTGAAAGATTTTGGTCCCGAAAGTGAGCTGGCATTGAATACTATTAATGTGTTTTATGAGAAGCTGGAAAAACCCAAAAGCCCGAGAACAGAGTTACTTTTTGAAGATTGGTCTAGAATTTTTTCCCAGATCACAGGATATAAAGAAGAGGACCTCAGAGGTCTTGATGAATTTTATGACACCGCCGGGAAAAATTATACGAAATTGTTGTTTTGTATTCATACATACTACGCACTTTTAATGAAGCTTATTGCTGCTGAACTGGCTTATTTATACGGGGCCGGAAGGTACATGAAATCTTATGTCGCTGAGTTAGAAGACAATTATATGAAAGGAATGGACGAATTTAAAAACAGTTTAAAAGACTTAGAAGAAGGAGGTCTATTTTCTAGACTTCTAAAAATCAGGAATTTTATAGAGGGAGGATATTTTTCGTGGTATGTAGAAGAATTTGACAGGGATATAATGGATATAATTGCGGAAGTCGCCAAAAAACTTTCTGATTATGAACCCGCCACCCCCGTTCTTGAGCCTGAAGAAACGAAGGATATGTTAAAGATAATATACCAGGAACTGGTTCCTAAACCCATTAGACACAACCTTGGAGAGTACTATACACCCGACTGGCTGGCCCAGCTCATTTTAAATCGTGTGGGTTTTACGTTGAAATATTTTGAAAAAATATCAGAAAAGAGCGGGGACCCCACAAAACCTCTGGAATTAAGACTACTTGACCCTGCCTGTGGATCAGGTACTTTTATAATAGAAGCCCTGAAAAGATTGAGATCTTACGCAGAAAAACATTTTATGATAGATATGTTACCCGATTATGTTCTGAAGAACATAGTGGGGATTGATCTTAATCCGCTGGCGGTGCTAGCCGCCAGGACGAATTATCTATTGAATATCGGTGATTTGTTATCTTATGCCAGCCAAGTAGAGATACCGGTTTATCTGGCCGATTCTATCACTATGGAAAAGAGAAGCAGCTTGCACGGCGGGATGGTGTATAGAGTAAAAACGTCAGCGGGGGACTTTGGCATACCTTCGGATATAATAGACAAAAAACAGAATTTAAGTGAAGTACTTAACTTAGTGGAAGAGTGTGTTAAATTGGCTTATTCTCCTGAAGATTTTGAAAACCGTATTTTGAACACACGTTTAGATATAAAGGGTCCAGGATTAGAAGTGCTAAAAAGCCAGCTCTATGAACCATTATTAAACTTGGAAAGGGAAGACAAAAACCACGTGTGGGTTACGATCTTACGGAATGCTTTTGCTCCCTCTTTCATAGGGAAATTTGATTACGTCGTGGGAAACCCACCCTGGGTGCTGTGGGATAACCTACCAAAGGACTATAGAAATAACTTAGAGAACCTGCTGAAAAATTATGGTATATGGAAACCTGCTGAGAGGTGGGGCGGGTCCAAAGTGGATATATCTTACATCTTTGTTTATGTTTGTACAGATAAATATCTTAAAGATGATGGTGTTTTTGGATTTTTAATAACACAGGCGGCTTTTAAAACAAAAGGCGCCGGGGAATTATTTAGAAGGCTCAGATTGGGCGATGGGGATTATTTGAAAGTATTAGAAGTTCATGACTTTGTAAACGTTAAACCATTTGAGGGAGCAAATAATAGAACTGCTGCGATTATTCTAAAAAAAGGCAGAAAGACAAGATTCCCAATAAGGTGTTTCTTATGGAGGAAATTAGATGATATAGAGCATAAAGAGTCCTTAGAGGAGGCGTCCAAAAAGTTGCATAAAATTAAAATGATGGCCATACCCTCAGATCCACACAACGAGCTGTCTCCATGGATAACAGTGCCCCCAAATGTGGTAGAAATTGTCAAAAAAGTGTATGGAAAAAACGCCTATTCAGCGTATGAAGGTATAAATAGTGGCGGAGCAAATGGTGTTTACTGGATTAGAATACGGGATATAATAAATGAATACAAAAAAAGGTTAGAGATTCCCAGTTCTCTCAAAGACGTTCTGGGAGTTGGTGATGAAATAACTGTCAGAGAACTTTTAGTTGAAAACGTTACTGAGGGGATGAAGAAAAAGATTAGAAAGGTTGAGGCGGTCATTGAGGACTTCTTCATATATCCGCTTTTGAAGTCAAGGAATGTTAAAAAGTGGAAGATAGAAGGATACAACTATACTCTTCAGATGCACGATCCTATAAGAAGAATTGGATACGATGAGGGGTGGGTTAAGGTTAATTTTCCAAAAACTTATGCCTATTTGAAAGGATTTGAAGAAGAACTAAAAGAAAGGAAATCTGGCGTAGTCAGGCAATTGCTTGCCAGAGGTCCTTTTTACACCATGTATTCGGTAGGAGAATACACGTACTCTCTTTACAAGGTCGTATGGAAACAGATGGGTGGAAAAATATCCAGCTGTGTTGTTTCTAAGATCGGAGATGAATATCTGGGTGAAAAGCTTGTTCTTCCTGAGCATGTGCTCGCATTCATACCAACAGACAACGAAGATGAGGCCCATTATATCTGTGCCATAATGAATTCTACCATAACAGACATGGTTCTCAGGGCAATCGCCGGCGGAACAAAGAGTTTTGGAACGCCAAAAATAATAGAGGACACAATCCGGATTCCGAAGTTTGACAGGAATAACGAGGTTCACAGGAAACTCTCAGAACTTTCCAAAGAGGCGCATAGGCTTGCCGGAGAAGGTAGAGACGTGAGCAGTACAGAAGAAGAAATAGATGGTCTGGTGGCAGAGATATACGGGTTATCTAATGAAGAACTGGAGGAAGTTAAGAGGACGATTTCTATTCAAGAGGGGAGTTTATGATTATTTCTATTAAGAGCTGAAGAAAATTTCCCAAAACTTTATTAAGGCGGCGGGGTGTTGTGGTATTGCAGGGTCGCTGTGTTTTGCAGGGCGCTGTAAGACAGAGAGGTGTCTGAATGAAGGTTGAGAGCGGAAAAAAGGTGCGTCTGCACTACAAGGGCATGTTGAAGGACGGAACGGTTTTTGACTCCTCTGAGGGCGGAGAGCCCCTGGAGTTCACCGTGGGCGCCGGGGAGATAATCCCCGGGTTTGAGAAGAACATAATGGGCATGGATGTGGGAGAAAAAAAGACCTTCACCGTCACGGCGGAAGAGGCCTATGGGCCCAGGAACGAGGCTTTTGTCGTTGAGGTCAGCCGGAAAAACTTCGGCGACGCAGAGCTGGGAGAGGGAATGATCCTTGAGCTGGAAGACGAGCACGGCCACGTTTTCAACGCCGTGGTTAAAAAGGTCACAGAAGAGGCCGTTGTGCTGGACCTCAACCACCCCCTGGCCGGCGAAGACCTCACATTTGAGGTGGAAATAGTCGGCGTCGGAGAAAAAGACGAAAAAAACGAGTGACCGGACCAACACCGGCACACCGCTTTTCTCCACTGTGACACAATGGCCACAATTCACCATCATAACTTTTATAAATTCGTAGTGTATTCGCCATCTGAAAGTTAAAAGAGGGCAGAGTGATTGATATGACAACAGACGACTGGTTTGCCGCTCTGGATGAGGAACTCTCTCAGAAAGAGAAGGAGATAAAAGAGGACGTGGGTGTTCAGAACAGCAAAAAGGCGGAGATAAACCGCGTTCTCATAGAGGATTTCTGGAAGATATGGAACAAGTTCAACAGCATAAACGTCCATTTTACCATGGAGCCCAGCCACAGCGCGTGGGCACAGTTTGAGGAGTTCCCTGACAAATGGAGTTTCAAGCCCAACTTCAACTTCGCCGCCGTCAACAGCATAAGTTTGATAGACAGGACACAGGACCAGGGGCGGATGGGCGACTCCATAAAAGTGCGCTACTACAACAGGGGAGAAAAACCCGCCCTCAGGATGGTCTTTGAGTTCTGCGAGGGAGAACACTACTACAAATACTCCGGCTGGAAGAGAATCTTTGGCCAGTACATACTTTACGACGAGGTCCTTGACAAGGTGAGCCTCAAAAAGATACACGAGGTCCTGGCAGACGTGATAAAGGTGTGGTATGAGTCACATCTCCGGAGAAACAGGGACCTGCTCCTGAACCACATCAAAGACAACTACGAGCGGGGAGAATCTTTCACCCAGTGATTCTGAGATGGGCCATCTCCGCCCGTAGGCTTATGGCCTCATCTTCCTGAAAGCCCTTTTCCGGCTGGCAAAAGGGTCCCTGGTGAACCTTATAAACTCCGCCGGCACAGCAGCCTTGGTTATCTCTATCGTCTCGTCTCCCTTCAGCCGGCGCTCTGTCTGGCCGTCTATGACGAGGAGACAGCTCCTTTTGTTGAGTATCTCTATTTTGACAACGCTCTTGAGCGGTACAACGCTGGGCCCCCTGAACATCCTGAATGGCGCCAGTGGGAGTATTATCATCCCATCAACACGCGGATCCAGGAGAGGTCCTCCGGCGCTGAAAGAATATCCCGTTGAACCTGTGGGCGTGGCCACTATCAGGGCATCCGCCCTGAACTGTTCCATGTTATACCCGTCAACTGTTATTGAAAACTCCCTCATTTTGGCTATCTGAGAAGTGTGTATGACCGCCTCGTTGAGTGCGGGGGGCATGCTCTCGCCATCAACAAAGACACGGAGGCGGTTGTGTATCTCAAGGTGGTAGTCTCCCTCTATGACCCTGTCAAGGGCGGTGGTTGCCTCTTCTGGCTCAACCTCGTTTAGAAACCCTAGGTGGCCCATGTTTATGCCCAGGATGGGGGCCGTGCACTTCTGGAGCGCTCTAAGAACCGTGCCGTCACCGCCTATGGTTATGAGCACGTGGACTTTTATCTCCTTCCCCAGGTCTTCAAGGTGTATCCCCCCCCCTTTTCTTAGAAAGTTTGCTATCTCTTTTTCAAGGACGACCTCCTCTCCCCGGCTTTCAAGATGCTGCATTACCCTCCGCGCCACATCAACCGTGCCTTTTATCTTCGGGTTGGCGGTTATGCAGAACCTCATTTTAACACCTCCACATCATCTCAGCACCTCCAGAGCCCGCCTGTCTCCAACCGCTAGGAGGGAACTCCTCTCTTCTAAGTTAAAAGGCAGCCGGAAACGTTTTCCATCGGCGTCGTAGACCTCGCCCCCCGCCTCCCTGACCATGAGAACGCCGGCGGCCACGTCAACCACACGGACGTTGTAGCGGGGAGTCTCCGCGGATATGAAACATGCGTCCAGGAAGCCTGCTGCGACAAAACACAGTTCCAGAGAGACACAGCCGAAATACCTGACACGGCGCGGGTAGGCGGTCAGCCGGTGGCTCCTCTCATCAGCCATCTTTCCGAGATAGATGGAAAAAACCGAGTTGTCATGGCGAAAAGGCACCGTTTTCAGGGGACGGTAGTTCCTCCACGCCCCCGCCCCCTTTCTGGCGTAGTAGACAGTCCCAGTGACCATGTCCCTTACCACAGCCTCTTCTATGTCGTCCGTTGATTCTTTTCCTATCGCTATTGACACGGAGAACGGGCCAGTTTTTCTCAGAGCATTGTACGTCCCGTCCAGCGGGTCTATGACCAGGGTCTTTTCGCCGCCCCTGTCTATGAAACCCGCCTCCTCGCTCAAAACATTGAAATCCAGACCAAGGCTGTCCAGGGCCTCCAGGATCGCCTCCTCCGCCACACGGTCTATGGAGCGGGTCGGGGTACCATCCGCTCCGATGTACAGTATGTCATCCGGCGCCCCGCTGTGCAACTCCTCTTTCACTGCCATGTCAGCGGCCTCTGCGAGAAAGAAAAGCAACGGCTTCATGGTCCAACAACCCACTTTTTGCTGTATAAATGTTTTGTTTTAAGCAATGGCTGTTAGCGGCGGGCAAAATGTTTTTTACACACCACAGTTATCCCCCGCCGAAAATGCCTTTGAGGGTGATATGATGAGCGGAAAGAAAGGTGGAGAGCACAACATAAAGGACTATGAGGAAGCGTACAGGAACTTTAAATGGGAAGTCCCGGAGTATTACAACTTCGCCTGGGATGTGGTTGATAAGTGGGCAGAGGACAGGACGAAGCTGGCGCTTGTGAGCGTTGACAGCGAAGGGAAAAACGCCCGGTACCACAGTTTCTGGGACCTCAAGATAATGTCAAACAAGTTTGCTCACATCCTCAAAGAACTCGGAATAAAAAGGGGTGAAAGGCTTTTTGTCATGCTTCCCCGGGTGCCAGAGTGGTATTTTGTAGTCCTGGGCTGTATGAAGGCAGGGGTCATTTTCATGCCAACCCCTACCCTCTCAATGCCGAAGGATATAGAGTACAGGATAAACCAGGCAGAGGCGGTGGTTGCGGTCACGAGCGCCGAGTACGCGGAGCGTGTTGAGGAGGTTGAGGGAAAGTGCCCGTCTCTCAAACACAAGATACTCGTCGGCGGAAAGCGGGATGGATGGCTGTCCTTTGAGGAGATGATGGAAAAGGCGCCCAGACAGGCCACGCCGGACGACTTTGGCGGCAAGACCAAGAGCTCGGACCCGCTGCTCATCTATTTCACAAGTGGCACGGAGTCCTATCCCAAAATGGTGTTGCACACGCACAGCTATCCCATAGGACACTGGGTCACTGGCTACATGGTCCAGGACCTGCGTCCCACAGATCTCCAGTGGACCATAGCCGACACGGGGTGGGCGAAGACCGCCTGGGGGAAACTCTTCCCGCAGTGGATCCACGGTGCGGCAGTGCTTCAGTGGAACGCAAAGGGCAGGTTCAACCCGAAGGTGGTTCTGGAGATACTCCAGAACTATGGTGTCACCGTTTTCTGCGCCCCGCCAACGGCCTATCGTCTCCTCATCCTCCAGGAAGACCTCAAAAAGTATGATTTTTCCAACCTCCGCCACAGTCTTAGCGCGGGCGAGCCGCTCAACCCCGAGGTCATAAAGGTGTGGAAGGACGCCACCGGACTGGAGATATACGACTACTATGGCCAGACGGAGACCGTCGCCCTCCTCGGGAACTGCCCCGCGTTTCCGATAAAAGCGGGCAGCATGGGCAAGCCCACCCTGGGACATGATGTTCGCATCGTTGACGACGACGGAAACGAACTGCCTCCAGGCGAAGAGGGCCACATAGCCCTTAGAATAAAACCCGTCCGCCCGCCGGGTCTGATGAAAGAGTACTGGCGCAACCCCGAGGCCAACGAAAAGAGCTTCAGGGGAGACTGGTATTTCACGGGAGACAAGGCGTACAAAGACGAGGAGGGCTATTTCTGGTTTGTCGGCAGAGCGGACGACGTGATAAAATCATCTGGGTACCGCATAGGGCCCTTTGAGGTTGAGAGCGCACTCCAGGAGCACCCGGCGGTGGCTGAGAGCGCCGTTATAGGGGTGCCTGATGAGGTGCGTGGAGCAATAGTGAAAGCGTTTGTGATACTGGCGCCGGGATACGAGCCCAGCGAGGAGCTAAAAAAGGAGCTGCAGGAACACGTTAAGAGGGTGACTGCGCCATACAAGTATCCCCGGGAAATAGAGTTTGTTAAGGAGCTGCCAAAGACGATAAGCGGAAAGATAAAGAGGGCCGAGCTGCGAAAAATGGAGATTGAAAAGCGGAAAAAAGAGGGCAAGCTCTGATCCTGCCGGTGTTCTGGATGTCAAAAGCGGTGCACCCCAGCCACGAAGCCCTCATAACCCCGGAGGACTCGGAGTTTCTAAGGAGCCGGTGGGTCGTTCTGGGCCCGGGGAAGGAGGTCGGAGAGCACACCACCGGTGACAGGGAAGAAGTCGTGGTTTTCGTCTCGGGGAGCGCCCTGGTGGAAGCGGCAGGAGAAAGAGAGGAGGTGGAGGCGCCCGCCGCCGTTTTTTTCCCCAGGAACACGCCCCACAACATAAAGAACATCGGCCAGGACCCTCTGATCTACGCGTATGTTGTTAAGAGATGAAGATAAAAGAGGAAAAAGGATAAGGGATGGAAAAAGAGAGTGGTGTGGAGAGAGGATGGGCCATGTACATTAAAGAGCTGGGAAGAGACGTGCCATCGCTCTGGATGGAAGACGGTGGCAGGGTGGTTATGCTAGACCAGCGTCTTCTGCCTGAAAAGGTTGAGCTTTATGAGACGAAAACACCCGATGAGACAGCGCAGGCGATAAAAGATATGGTCATCAGGGGCGCACCAGCGATAGGCGTGGCGGCCGCATTTGGGATGGCGCAGGGATGGCTAAACGGTCTTCCCGTGGAAAAAGCGGAAAAGGTGCTGAGAGAGTCCCGGCCCACGGCCAGAGACCTTTTCAACGCCGTTGAAAAGATGGCGGAGGAGTGGAAAAGCGGGGGGGATGTCCTGAGAGCGGCCAGAGATTACGCGATGGATGTTATAGACATGTGCCGGCGGATAGGCGAAAACGGCAGCGCTCTGATCAGAGGGGGGGAAAAGGTTCTCACACACTGCAATGCAGGCGCCCTGGCCACCGTGGACTGGGGAACAGCCCTGGCTCCGATAAGGATGGCTCACCGGCAGAAAAAAGAGGTTTTCGTCTGGGTTGACGAGACCCGGCCCTGGCTCCAGGGCTCCCGGCTGACCGCCTGGGAGCTCCTCCAGGAGGAGATACCTCATTCCATAATAGCGGACAACGCCGCCGGTTTTTTCATGTGGCGGGGAGAGGTTGACCTGGTCATTGTGGGCGCTGACAGGGTTGCCAGAAACGGGGACATAGCCAACAAAATAGGCACATACGAAAAAGCGGTTGTTGCCCGGGAAAACAGCATACCCTTCTATGTGGCGGTTCCAAAAACAACCCTTGACCCGGCGATAGCCAGCGGGGATGGGATTCCCATAGAAGAGAGGGGCGGCGAAGAGGTCCTGTCGCTGGGCGGGAAAAGGATCGCCCCATCTGGTTCCACAGCCAGAAACCCTGTTTTTGACATAACCCCCGCCGAGTACATAACGGGTTATATAACGGAATATGGAATAGTAAAAGATATATCCCGTCTTTTCTCTTAACACGCCTAAATATGAAGTGACGAACGGATCGTTGCAGGGAGGAAGGATATGATGGAAGAAAAGGTTGAGAAAAGAACACTGGGAGATCTCCTTGTGAGAAACGGCACTGTTTACGGCGACAGGCCGGCGATATACGATGGCGTCAGGCGCCTCACATACAGGGAGCTCATGGACGAAGCGGACAGGTATGCCATAGCCCTTGCGGACCTGGGCATAGACATAGGCGACAGGATCGGCATCTGGCTGCCCAACAGCGTTGAGTGGGCCGTGGCCTGGTACGGAAACGCCCGCCTGGGGGCTATAACAGTTCCCATGGACACATGGTACAAGCCATCGGAGGCCGAGTACATACTGGGCCACAGCGAGGCCCGGGCGGTCATCGTCGCTGACCGTTTCAAAGGCAGCGATTACATAGAGATGCTCAGGGGAATAATTGACCGCCTCCCCAATCTCAAATATATCATTTTGAAGGGAGAATCGGATGAGAAAAAGATAGGAAACGCTGAGATAATAAAATACGAGGACCTGATAGCCATGGGCGCCCTCTCCAAGAGGAGTGTGCTGGAAGAGAGGGCCAGACGGATAAGCCCCGACGATGTGGCTTTCATCCTATACACCAGCGGGACAACGGGCCGTCCCAAGGGAGCCATGCTGACACACCACAACATAGTCCACAACGCCTACCAGGTGGCAAACCAGCTTCAGACAACGCCAGACGACATCTTCCTTTTGCCTGTGCCCTTCAGCCACTGTTTCGGGTGTGTGATGGGCATAACGGGTGCTGGCAACTTTGGAGCCAGCGTTGTCAGCCTGCCCGGGTTTGATCCAGAGGCAGTCCTCAAAACTATAGAAGAAGAAAAGGCCACGATACTGTACGGTGTGCCGACTATGTTTATAAGAGAACTGGAACTCGTCAAGGCGGGAAAATATGACCCCAAAACCCTCAGGACCGGGATCATGGCAGGGGCGCCCTGCCCTGTTGAGACGGTCAGAGAGGTTAGGGAGCTCATGCACTGCAACGTGCTCATCGCCTATGGTCTCACAGAGGCCAGCCCGGTCATAACGATGACGAGCCTTGACGACCCGGACGACGTGAGGGCTGAGACGGTGGGAAAACCGCTGCCGGGAATAGAGGTCAAAATCGTTGATGAAAACCACAACCCCGTGCCAGACGGGACCATGGGAGAACTCGCGTGCAGAGGATACAACGTTATGAAAGGCTATTTCAAGATGCCGGAGGAGACCAGGGAGGCGATTGACGAGGAGGGCTGGCTGTACAGCGGAGACCTGGCTATAAGAGATGAAAACGGGAACATCCGCATAGTCGGCAGGAAAAAGGAGATGATAATCGTCGGCGGCTTCAACGTCTATCCACGGGAAATAGAGGAGTTTCTCATGACCCACCCCAAGATAGGCGAGGCAACAGTCGTGGGAGTCCCCGACCCTGACCTGGGAGAGGTCGTTGCGGCTGTTGTAAAACCCGTCCCCGGAGAGACGATTACCCCTCAGGAGGTGGTGGACTACGCCTACGGCCAGATCGCCAGTGCCAAGGTGCCCCGCTATGTTTTCATAGGAGCCGAGATACCCGTTAGCGGGCGGGGCAAGGTCCAGAAATACCTGCTCAGCAAACAGCTCGCAGAGGAGATAAAAGAAAAGGGGATACAGAAGATAATTCCCACAAAGGTGAGAGAGAAAAAGCGTGGTTAACCGGATCGGCTGGAAAACCCGCCGACGCTGAGAATAACCTTAAATAGTCATATGTATCCTGTTTTCCTGTGCTTCCGCTGGGCATAAACCCCCTGGACGTATATCTGACCGGTGCTTCAACGGTCCTTTTAGCCGTGGTGCTTTACAGAGTTGGCGCCCTGACCGCTGATGGTCTCATCTCTGCTCTCGTGGTGGGGGTTGTGGTGGGCGTCTTCGGCGGATACCCCTTTTTCTTACTTCTCCTACTCTTCTTACTGGTGGGTTTTGGCGCCACGAAATACCGTTTCAGAGAAAAAGAGCGCCTGGGCGTCCAGGAGGGAAAAAGGGGGGAGAGGGGATGGAAAAACGTCTGGGCAACCGGGGCAGTGGCCACCTTTGTCCCCGTGGTTTACAGGCTTTTCCCCGAGATTTTTCCGGAAAACACTGTTGGCGCCATCTATGTGGTTTCAATCTCCGTGGCTGCCAGCGACACCATAGCCAGCGAGATGGGCATGCTCTTCGGAACCCCCGTCCTGATAACCAGCCCGAGAAAACGGGTTCCAATAGGCACCAACGGGGGGGTGACGGCCATGGGAACCCTCTGGTCCCTTCTCGCCGCCATCCTCATGGGCATTTCCGGCTTCCTCCTGTCTGTGTTTATGTGGTTCCCATCTCCCCGGGTGCTGGCCGATTTTTTTGGCACCGCCGGCGTCTTCCTGATAGCAGGCCTTTTCGGCTTTCTGGGGTGCCTCTTTGACAGCATCCTGGGCGCGCTTTTTGAGAACAGGAAAAAGATGACCAAACACCAGGTGAACTTCGTGTCCACGCTTCTGGCCACGGTTATCGCGTGGGAAGTGTTTTTCCTGGCTGCGTGAGGAAAAACGTGATACAAAAGATTTTAAACACCTGAAAAAGTTGTTGATACGGTGGAAATATGGCCGGCGTGCACAGAAAAATCATTCTATGGATATGCGATGGTATGGGAGACCGTCCCCACCTGTCCCTGGGACACAAAACCCCGCTACAGTATGCCAGAACGCCGAACATGGACCGTGTGGCAGCGCTGGGACAGTGCGGCATCATGGACGTGATAGCCCCGGGTGTCACTCCGGGAAGCGACACGGCACACCTGGCCCTCCTCGGGTATGACCCGCATGAGATTTATACGGGCCGGGGGCCCTTTGAGGCGGCAGGGGTGGGGATAGACGTCAGAGAGGGGGACGTGGCTTTCAGATGCAACTTTGCGACAGTAAAAGACGGCGTGGTTGTTGACAGACGGGCCGGGAGGATAAAAGAGGGCACTGAAACCCTTGCGAAAGCCCTGGACGGCATGGTGATAGAAGACGTGGAGGTGATCTTCAGAGCCGGGGCAGAGCACAGGGGGGCGCTGGTTCTCAGAGGGCCCGGGCTGTCTCCCGACGTCACAGACGGAGACCCTCATGCCACCGGTGTGCCTGTGCCAGAGGTAAAGCCCACGAGCCCGGAGGGGGAAAAAACGAGCAGGGTGCTCAACGAGTTCATAAAAAGGGCGATGGAAACACTCTCTTCTCACCCCCTCAATGCAGAGAGAGAGAAAAAAGGTCTCCTGCCGGCCAACGCCATACTCCCACGGGGAGGAGGGGTGGTACCGCACATCCCCAGCATAACCGAAAAGACTGGGCTTAGGGTGGCAGGCGTTGTTGGCGTCACGCTGGTAAAGGGCATATGCCGCGCCACAGGAATAGACCTTGTGGAGAGACCGGAGTTCACAGGCGGAGCAGACACGGACATGATGGGAAAAGCCAGAGAGGCGGTAAAAGCCCTCCAGGACCACGACATGGTCCTTGTGAACGTCAAGGCCCCTGATCTGATGGGCCACGACGACAGGCCGATGGAAAAGGCAAAGACCATTGAAAAGATAGACGAAGCCATCGGCTACGTTCTGGACAACATGCCCGGGGACACGATTTTTGCTCTCACCGCAGACCACTCAACGCCGTGCACCTTCAAAGAGCACGCCGGGGACCCTGTCCCCCTGGCCATATATGGAAGAGGGCATCGGTTTGACAACGTCGGAAAATACGACGAAATCTCCTGTGCTGCCGGGTCCATTGGCAGGATAAGGGGAATGGACCTCCTGCCCATTCTGATGAACATGGGCGGGTATTCAAAAAAATATGGGGCATAGGCGATTGTTTCACTCAATGCCACCGCCAAACTTATATCTCATTGTCTATTCCCCATCGCTGATGAAGGGCAGCGGCACTTCGCGTACCCGCAAGGCCGTTAGAGGCAATCGCGGACGTAGAGTAAAAGAGGTGAGGTGTTCGTGAGTGATGCGTTGGAGAGTATAAAAAGAAAATATCCGGAAAAATTTATATCAGAAGAGAAAATATTTAGTAACATTCATCGTGGCGATAGAATATTTATTGCTACAGGTTGTGGTGAACCTCAGTATCTTGTTAGAGCGCTCATAAAGTATGTAGAATCACATCCGAAGGCTTTTTTTGATGCGGAAGTTTTTCATGTGTGGACGCTTGGTGTTGCAGCTTATACAGAGGAAAAATTTAAATACAATTTTCGTCACAATTCATTTTTTATAGGAAACAGCACAAGAGATGCCGTTAATAAAGGTCTCGCAGATTATACCCCCATATTTTTATCGCAGGTACCAGATCTTTTTCATCGGAAATTCATCCCCATAGATGTTGCGATCATCCAGACATCACCTCCAGATAACCATGGATATATGAGTCTGGGTGTAAGTGTTGATATAACAAAAGCCGCTGTGGAAAACGCCAGATTGGTGATAGCACAGGTAAATGAGAACATGCCTCGCGTCCACGGAGATGGTTTTGTACATATGGAGGATGTTGATTTTGCAATAGTTAATAATGAGCCGTTACTGGAATACGAGAATAATGTACCTGATGATATTGCTCACAGAATCGGTAAGTATGTGTCTCGCATAGTGCAGGATGGTGATACCATCCAGGTGGGTTATGGTAGTATACCCAATGCCATTCTTTTAAATCTCCGGGATAAAAAACATCTGGGAGTACATACTGAGCTGTTGACGGATGGTATTGTGCAATTGATGAAAGACGGCGTGATTGACAATACAAAGAAAACGGTTGATCGCGGCAAGACCATAGCCACTTTTTGTATGGGTACAAAAGAGACCTACAAATTTATAGACGACAACCCCAGTGTTGAGTTCAGGACTATTGATTATACAAACAATCCATTGATTATAGCCCAACATAATAACATGACTGCAATAAATAGCGCTCTGGAAATAGACCTTACTGGTCAGGCGACTGCGGAATCAATAGGAAAGATATTTTACAGTGGAATAGGTGGGCAGGCCGACTTTATGAGAGGTGCCGCCCTGGCGCGCAATGGGAAAACGATACTAGCCATGCAGTCCACAGCAGAAAATGGTAAAGTTTCAAGGATAGTGCCGTGCCTGAAAGAAGGAGCGGGGGTTACTCTGAATAGAGGCGATATTCATTATGTGGTGACGGAATACGGGATAGCATACCTGCATGGAAAAAATATCCGAGAAAGAGCCATGGAATTGATATCTATAGCACATCCGAAATTCAGGCCATGGCTTATCAAGGAAGCAAAAAAACTCAATCTCATTTACAAGGATCAGGCATTCATACCAGGTAAAAAAGGAGAATACCCAGAGGAGCTTGAAACGTATAGAACCACAAAAACCGGGCTTGAGATCTTTTTGAGGCCGGTAAAAATAAGTGATGAGCCATTACTGAAAGATTTCTTTTACAGTCTCTCAGATAAAACTCTATATCGCAGATTCATCTCTGCACGCAAAGATATGCCACACGAAAGATTACAACAGTTCGTTGTAATTGATTATACCAAAGAAATGATCATTCTTGCAGTGATTAAAAAGAATGGAAAAGAAGAAGTTGTTGGAGTAGGGGAATATGGCATAGACGAGCGGGAATACACTGCAGAAGTGGCACTGGTGGTACGGGATGATTATCAAAATCGTGGAATAGGCACTGAACTGCTTTCGTATCTGACATACCTCGCAAAAAGACAAGGACTTCATGGTTTTACCGCAGAGGTACTGGCGGACAATAGAGCGATGTTACATCTCTTTGAAAAAATGGGCTTTGACATTGAAAGAAGAAAGGCAGAGGGAGTATACGAATTAAAGATGAGATTCAGGGAGGCAGGAGAAAAATGACTCCTGATATAAAATATCTGTTTGAGCCCAGATCTGTTGCAGTCATCGGAGCGTCCCATAATAAAAACAAAATAGGTCATAAGATAGTTGAAAATATTATAAGTAGCGGATATCCCGGGAAGATATATCCTGTAAATCCCAAAGGTGGTGAAATTCTTGGTCTCCAGGTGTACAAATCCCTTGACGAGGTTGACGATGAAATCGATGTTGCGTGCATCGTAATACCCGCAAAATGCACGTTTAAAGCGGTGGAAGATTGTGCGCGTAACGGCGTAAAATTCCTAGTGATAATAACATCCGGATTTGCAGAAATCGGAAACAATGAAGAGGAAAGAAGAATTGTTGAATTTGCTCATAAACATGGGATGCGTGTTTTGGGACCAAATATTTTTGGGGTGTATTCCTCTGTTGCACCAATAAATATGACCTTTGGTCCTAAAGAAATAAAACCCGGCAGTATAGCCATTGTAACACAGAGTGGCGCGCTTGGTGTTGCAATGCTAAGTAAGACAAAATCCGAAAACCTTGGCGTCTCCGTAGTCGCCTCAGTGGGTAATAAATCGGATATTGACGAAGCGGATCTCCTGGAGTACCTAATAGAGGACAAAAACACAAAGGTCATATTGTTGTATATTGAAGGAATAAAAAATGGCGAGAGGCTTGTTGATTGTCTGAAAAAAGTTACAAAAAAGAAGCCCGTCGTCGTGATAAAATCCGGAAGGTCAAAAAGAGGTGCGCTTGCTGCAGCATCCCACACGGGTTCACTGGCAGGTTCAGACAAGGTGTTCTCAGACATCATGAAACAATGCGGAGTTCTTAGAGCGGAAACTCTTAGAGAAGCTTTTGAATGGTGCAAATTTCTTGCGAGTTCGCCATATCCGGAAGGGGAGAATACTGTGATAGTTACCAACGGGGGAGGGCTGGGAGTCTTGGCTGCGGATGCATGTGAAAAATATGATGTGCATCTATATGATAATATTCAGGTCCTGAAAGAGATATTCTCTGATGCGGTTCCGGAGTTCGGTTCAGTGAAAAATCCTGTTGACATCACAGGTCAGGCAACGGTTTCTGAGTATAGTAAGGCGCTCAATGCAGCACTTGGAAACAAAGAGATCCATTCGGTCATCTGCTTGGGTTGTGAAACTGCGATTTTAGATATAGAAAATCTCTCTCCCGCGATAGAAAAGATGTTTTCAGAGAATGTGGTCAATAAACCTGTTGTATTCTCTTTCTTCGGTGGAAAAAAAGTGGATGATTTTACAGAAAGTCTTAAGAACAAAGGGATACCGGTATATCCAGAGGTTTATGATGCGGTATCTTGTTTGGGGGCAATGTATGCTCATTATCGCAATATTAAGTACCAGGCAGATACTATGGGCGTTGGTGAAGGTGCGGAAATGGATGAGCAGACAATAAGGGAGATTATAAGAAAAGTCAGGGAAGAGAAAAGACGTGTTCTTCTCCCATACGAAGGAGAAGCTATAATGAAAGCCGCGGGTATACCTGTACCAGAAAGTTATCTGGCCCGCAGTCTAGATGAAGCAGTAATGTATGCTGAGAAAATAGGATACCCCGTAGTTATGAAGGTGGTTTCAAAGGATATCATTCATAAAAGCGACGCTGGAGGTATTGTCCTGGATATTGAAAATAAAGATGAGGTAATAGATGCTTATCAGGCCATACTCTTTAACTGCAGACGGTACAAACCTGATGCATCAATTGAGGGAATTCTGATTTCTGAGATGCTACAACCGGGTGTTGAAGTGATTGTTGGGGCAAGAAGAGACAACATCTTTGGTCCAATTTGTATGGTTGGTCTTGGAGGGGTGTATGTGGAGGTTATGAAGGATGTGTCATTCCGTGCTCTTACCACGAATCCAAGAGAGATAGAATCTATGATAAAAGATATAAAGTCATACCCCATACTTTTAGGCGTACGAGGCGAGGAGAAAAAGGACATAGATGCAATAGTTGATGTTATAATTAAATTGAACCTTCTTCTTCAAAAAAACAGAGAGATCTCAGACATTGAAATCAACCCCCTTCTCACATATGAAGAAGGTGAAGGAGTGAAGGCAGTTGATATTAGAATCCTGCTGTCAGATGATGAGGACGATAAACGAAGCTAAAATAAAGGGAGGTGGAGATGATGGATAAACTAGTAATAGCGTCGATGAGTAAAAGCGCCGGAAAGACAAGTTTAATTGTGGGACTGGCGATTGCACTGAAAAAAAGAATAGGTTATTTGAAGCCTTTCGGAGAGAGGTTGGTCTACCATAAAAAACGCCTGTGGGACTATGATGCCGCACTGATAACAAATATTTTTAATTTAGACGAGAACCCGGAAGATATGAGCATTGGTTTTGATCACAGCAAACTTAGATATATGTTTGATGAAGACTCTACAAGAGATAGAATTCTAAAGAGCGTATCTGATATTGAAAAAGATAAGGACATACTTTTTGTTGAAGGTGGAAAAGATGTGGTTTATGGAACTTCTGTGTACCTGGATCCCATATTCATAACAAAGTCCATTGATGGCAAGTTGGTACTTGTTGTTGATGGAAGAAGCGAGGCATGTATTGATGATATTACATTTGTCAAAAAATATATTGATATGAAAAATATAAATTTTGCAGGAATCGTTATAAACAAGGTGAAAGATGTGGAGGATTTCAAACAAACATACCTGGACGAGATATCCGCGATGGGCATAAACGTGATTGGTGTAATCCCATACAAAAAAGAATTAACGCATTTCTCTGTGAGTTATCTGTATGACTCTCTGCTCGCAAAAGTTATTGCCGGTAAGAGTAATTTAAACAATGTCATAGAGAATATCTTTGTTGGAGCCATGTCTGCTGACGCAGCACTTCGGAACCCCCTATTTATGAAGAAAAACAAGTTAATTATAACCAGCGGTGACAGGACAGATATAATTCTTGCAGCCTTAGAAAGTGATACTTCATGCATCGTGCTTACAAATAACATTTTACCACCGCCATACATTATTTCAAAGGCTTCAGATCGTGGCATACCAATGTTACTTGTGTCTTCTGACACATACCAGACGGCAAAGCAAATAGACAATATAGAACCGTTATTGACAAAATATGATACCGAACGCATAGAGTTATTGGGACAATTGATAAAAGAACATGTGAATATAAAAGAGATAACTGATATCTGAGAGTGTAAATGTTTTCTTTCACGATTCCTCGCTCGGTTCCTCACTTCGGGCCATCGCCCTCTCTTAACATCCTGCAGGTCTCTGAATGCAGGGAGGAATGCAGTCCAGATACACGCCAGCCGTTAAATGAGACCCTGTGCGCTAGGCATTCTGATTCCATTTAGATTATTCAGATTGAAGTAGCATCAAAACATTTTGACACCAAAGGGTATTGGGTTGAAGCCAAAGTTATATGCTGAGAGGGTATGGCGGTATATGGTGGCCATCATGAAAGTTGACATGAATGATGTGGTATGTGTAACGGAAACCGCTGTTACTATACGGGGCACAAGGAGGCGGACTACAATACCAAAGGTCATTGTGGACAAACTCGGGATCAGGGACAAAGATAGGCTAAGGTGGATGCTCTTCAGGGACGGAACGGTCGTTATTACAAAGGTTAACCGGTAGGTGAGTTGATGATGTTTGGTCTGTTCACATTGGGTATATTATCAGTAGCATTCATGGCGGCCTTAATTGATACATCTCTTGGTATGTGTTATGGTACTATTCTTGCACCGGTGCTTTTGATAGCGGGGTATTCTCCGGAGGTTGTTGTTCCCACGATTCTTTTTTCCCAGTTGGTTGTTGATATAGGCGGTGGCTTAACCCATACGAAGGTTAAGAATTTCACCCGAAAGGATGCAAAGGTCGCTTTGCTTGTGGCTATCCCAGCGACTATTTTCGTATCTCTGGGTGTATTTTTGAACGTAAATTTGCCAAAGATGATCACAAAGACATATATTGGTCTGACTGTTACCCTCCTGGGCATCTTACTTTTACTGGGAATAAAACTTAGGAAAACATCTAAAAGACTTGTTTTCATATCCAGTATAGCAGGGTTTAATAAGGGATTCATGGGCGGTGGTTTTGGTCCGGTTGTTGTATCCGGGCAGATAGTTCTCAATCACGATGTTAGACCCTCTGTGTCAATAGGTGACATTGCGGAGATTCCCGTATGTATCACTGGGCTGCTGGCTTTTGCTATACTTGGTAAATTATCTTTCCTACAGATTTATCTTATTGTAACTGTTCCGGCGTTGATAGCCTCAATAATCGGGCCCCACATAACAATGAAAATCGGTCAAAAAAACTATGCCGAGAAAGTAATAGGTGTGATAACACTCACTCTGGGTGTTATTACCCTATTGAAAATTATTTGGGGTTGATATCCAGTCAGATCAGATATAAAATTTAGATATACCCAAACGTTCATGGGATTGGAAATCATGTGGCGGTGGGCGTTTTGGTGCCGGCCGGAGACATGCCCCCTCCTGGCTGCTGTGCCGCTCCCGTGCCCGGAGATGCTACCGGGGTTGGTGCCTTAACGCCTGTTTTTACGAACTTGGGGAAATATCTCAGGACGACGATGTCTCCTATTGAGCTCACCCAGCGGTAGGGGACGCTCACACTTATCCCCCCCTCAACCAGGGCAGGGTTAGGCCTCTCAATGAACAGGCCATATATGGTGTTCGTGTCCAGGTCTATAACCACGTCTTTGACCGTCCCCAAGTAGATGGCGTTTGGTGTGTAAACCTCTCTTCCTATTATCTCGGTTACTTCCTCAAGCATATGCATCCCGCCATTTTTGTGGGCTTGTATTTTTGTGGGCTTGTGGGTGTATTGTTGTCCTGTTTATATAAGTTTATCCAATCTTATCCACTCTCATCCGCCTTATCCAGTCTCACCCGCGCTGGCTCATAGTTTTCCACCGTTTTCAAAGAACCGTCTTATGTCATCGGGGGTTCGCGCGTCTATGTTAAACTTCTCAAGAAACCGTTTGGTGGTCCGGAGAACCTTTGTCCTGCCCCTCGGGCGTGCTGACACGAGGCCCATGGCGATGAGCTCTTTTATGTGTCCGTATGCAGATGGCCCTCTCATCTCAACTATCCGGCTCTGTGTTATCGGCTGGTAATAGGCGATTAGAGAGAGGGTTTTTACCACCTCCGCCGGTATGTCCGTTGGGGCTATTTCCCGGGTCTCCTCTGCGTATTCCGGTTTGAGCTGCATGGTGTATCTGCCGCCTATGTTGACTATCTCTATGGCGGTCTCGCGGTTTCTATAAAGGCCCACGAGTTTTTTGAGAGCCCTTCTCACCTCTTTTTCGTCCAGCCCCACGTTTTCAGAGATCTCCCTCACAGAAAGTGGTCTGGTGGCTGAGAAAAGAGCGCTTTCAACGAGTAGCACTTCTTTTTCCAATTTCCCACCCCCAGCGTGCCGTCACGTGGCTGCCATCGGGGGCAGCAGGTTCTCTTCGCCTTCATCGTGGCCGTGGATCACAGCCAGGTTTTCTTTCCCGTCCCCGTCTCCTGATTCTTCTCCGCTTTCTTCCACACTGTCTTTCAGGGCGTCTCCTGGATACGGCACCAGGAGTTTTATTCTCATCTTTCCCCGTGGAAACCGCTGGTACACCCGTATCTTTTCCCTTTGAACGAGGAAAAGCAGAGATACGAAGACTGTGACGAGGTCTTCACGTGTCTGTATGAATATGTCGTCCAGGGTTATTATGTCCTTGTTTATGGATGTGAGGGTCTGCCACACGGTTGCTATGTCCTCTTCTATGTTCTCCTCGTGCAAACGTTCCTTTACGTTTATACCCCCACGCTGTTTTTGTTTCAGCCGCTCCCGCACCCGTGCTATTTCCATCTGGAGAGCCGCCTCACGCCTCGCCTCTTCAAACGCCTCAAGGAGGTCCACCAGGTCAACCCGTCTGGTCTGTTTCCTGACCACCCTCTCCTCAAGAACCACGGCGTCGGGGTTGAAAGGCTCCTCTGGCTCCCAGAGGAGTTCCCATGGGGGTGTTTCAAACGCTCCGAGATCTCCCTCCCATCCCCCGCATTCCACCGCGGCGCCTTCCACGGCTTCCATGGCCTGTGTCTCAGCGCGGTCCCTGAGGGTCTCGGTCTTCTTTTTCAAAATCGTCCATGCCAGGAATGTTATTCTCCCGGCGGTGATGAAATCTATTTGTCTCGTCTTTTTGAGTTTCTTCCTGTACGCCCTCGCGAATTTGACCAGGTCTATGTCCCAGGGGTCCATTTTTTCCTCAACAACGAGTTCCAAGACCGTTGCAAGGGTCCTGTCCATGGGATCAGATATCGTGCTGTGCAACCCGCTCTCAATGTGAGACAGTAATGCCATGTAGTGGTCTATTCTCTCCGGGTCGCCGTCAACCAGCACCCTGTGGAAAAAGAGGTACTGTTTGATGCTGTCTGTGTCATATCCCCCATTGCCGTGGCCTGTGCCGCCGTCTCCACGGTTTTCCAGCACCATTGCCCCTGTGTTCATGCGTTCACCTCCCCGAGAGAGCCTTCGTTAGCCCGTGTCCCATCCTCAGATGGTTCTTCTGGAAGTTCGTCCAGGTTCATAAAGCCGAGCATCTCTGACACACCATCGCGAATTGTGACACCGTAGAGGTGGTCCGCCTCTTTCAGAGACACCTTTCTGAGAGAGATCATGATGAACTGGGCGTTTTCTGAGTCCTCCTTTATCATCTTTGCCAGGTTTTCTGCGTTGAGGGCGTCAAGGTTCTGGTCCACCTCGTCAAAAACGTAAAACGGGGACGGGTCGTATTGTTGTATGGCTATGATAAAGGCCATTGATACCAGGCTCTTCTCTCCGCCAGAGAGCGCCTCTATGCGCAGAACCTTCTTCCCGGGGGGCCTGGCGGATATGAGAAGTCCCCCCTCAAATGGTGAGTCGGGGTTTTCAAGTATGAGCTCCGCCTCTCCGCCCATGGACAGCCGCCGGTAGACCTCTCTGAAGTTTTTGTTCACCTCGTTGAACACTGCCATGAGCCCCTCTTTTTTCCGCTCCTCAAGGTCCCTGACGAGTTTTTCAAGGTCCCTTTTCTCTTTTTTCACCTGTTCCATCTCCGCCGTGAGCCGCTCATATCTCTCCCGCTGCTCCTCGTATTCATCAAGGGCTTTCAGGTTCACGGCACCCATCTCCTCAAGCGCCCGGTTTATCTCAGCGATCCTCCTTTTCAGGGTGTCAACAGAGGGCAGGGGCTCGTGTACCTCCACACCATACTCGCGGTACTCTGACTCAAGACCAGCATGCTGCTCTCTCAGAGTGTTCAACCGCGCTTTGAGGCTGATGTAGAAATCGTCTTTTGTCTCCATGGCAGAGGCGACTTTTTCCCTCTCCGCCTCGTATTTTCTCTTTTTATCAAGCAACTCCTCTCTGGTCTGTCTCAGCGCCTCCACTTCAGAGCTTTTCTCAGACAGGATTTTTCCAAGCGACCGCACCTCTGCCTCCGCCTTTTCCAGTTTTTCCCGCAGTTTTTCAATGAGTTTCTCTCTGGCTTCTATTTCCTGCTCGTTTTCTCTTATGCGCTCAGAGAGCGTTTTTACCTTCTCTTCGTCCACGGCCACAAGGGGGGACAGGTCCCCTATCTCTCTGTTGAGCTTTTCAAGTTCTCTGAGAGTCTCCTTTTCAGCCACGGCGAGTTCTCTCAGCCTCTGTCCCATCTCCCCCTCGGTTGCCCCGGAGAGCTTCTCTCTGACAGCGCCGAGGAGTTCCTCTGTTTTTGATATAACAGATTCCAGTTCCTCCTCCTTTTTTTCCAGTTCAGCTATCTTCGCTGTGAGCCGCTCCATTTTGTTTCTCAGAGCCCTTGTTTCCCTGTCAAGGAGAGTTTTTTCGTCCTGCAACTCCTTCTTTTTCTTTTCAAGGAGTTCTATGCGGACGCTCTTTTTCCCCTCCACCATGTTTATCTCTCTTATCCTGTTTTCTAGGGAGACCAGTTCTTTTCTTATTTCTCCGAGCCGCCTCTCAACGTCTTCCAGCTCCGCCCTCTTGTTCCGCAGTTTTTCGCCTATTTTTTCTAGGTCTCCCCTTGAAAATGCCATCTTTTCTCTCTTCTCCAGGTTTCCGCCCACCATCGCACCGCTGACCTCTATCAGTTCCCCTTCCAGGGTTACGAGGCGGACGCCGCCCATGAGCTTTCTGGCGGTCTGGAGGTCTTTCACGACCACGGTATCTCCGAAGGCGTACCACACCGCGGGCGCATATCTCTCATCGTATTCTATGAGATCTATGGCAAACCCGAGCGCCTCCGGATGTCTGGACGCCAGAATGGCTTTTCCCCGGGGACGGCTCTCAACCATCTTGTTGAGGGGCAGAAAAGTGGCACGCCCCAGTTTGTGCTTTTTGAGATATTTAATGGCCCTCTCAGCGTCCTCATCAGTTTCCACGACGATGGCGTTCATCCTGGGACCTGCCGCCACGGCGAGCGCAAGCTCATATTTGGCGTCCCTGGGCGATATGACCTCTGCGAGGGTGCCTATTATCCCACCAAGTTCGCCCCTGTCCCTGCACGAGAGTATGGCGTTTACAGCTCCACCAGAGCCTTCAACGCTCTCAACCTTTGCTCTCACCCGCTCGTACTCCCTCTCTATGGTCCGGAGTTCGTCGTCCAGAGCGGTTCTCTTTTCAACGAGTTTCTTCTCTTCGTTTTTCAGCTCGTAAAACCTCTTCTGGAGTTTCTGGACGTCTCCGCCCCCCTCTTTTTTTATCTCCTTTATCTCCCACTCTATGTCTTTTAACTCGGTGACGACGTTTTTCTTTTTTTCCTCCGCTGAGCCAAGGTCTCTGCTTGTTGACTCCAGCGACGTTTTGATCTTCTCTTTTTCCACCTGGATTTCTCCCAGTTTTTTCCGGTGGTTTTCCAGGGATTCAACGAGGGCCCTCTCCTCTTTTTTCATCTCCCCAACACGGGCGTTCTGCTCTGAGGCGGTTTTTTCAAGTTCCTCCCTCTCCTTTCTTATCTTTTCCAGTTCTTTTTCAACCGCTTTTTTCTTTTCCACGAGGTCCACGAGTTTTTTTCTTTTTTCCTGGAGGGCTTTTTCCAGTTCTCTCTTCTTTTCACTGAGTTCTTTTATGGCCTTTTTTCTCTCAGATATCTCAGAGGTCGCGTCTTCTATTCCGTCCCTGGCGCGCACTCTCTCAACACGGGCCGCCTCAAGTTTTTCCTGTATCTCTTTTATACTGTCGTCTGTTTTGGCCGCCATCTCCTTTTCTATCTCTTCTATCTGTTTTTCAACCTCTTCTATCAGCCCCGTGAGCCGTCTTTTTTCCTCCTCAAGACGCTGTTTTTCCTCTTCCCTGCTGGACAGCTGTTCTTCCACCCCTCTCATTTCGGACTCAATTGCCAGCATTTTCTTGTAGGCCATCTGGGCTTTTGCGGTCCTCAACTGTTCTCTCAGTTCCACGTACCTGGCGGCCTCTTTTCTTTCTGCGTCAAGGGAATCAACCCGGCTCTTTATTTCATCCAGCAGGATGGATATGCGCCCCAGATTCGCTTCGGCCTCCTCCTTTTTCTTTTCGGCCTTTTTTATGTCCTCGTCAAACCGGCTTATGCCTGAGATTTCGTCCAGTATCTTTCTCCGCTCAACTGCGCCCATCTGGGCGATCCTGTTCACGTCTCCCTGCTGGACAAAATTGTACCCGTCGGCGCTTATTCTGGCCCTTGCGAGCAACTGGTCAAAGTCGGAGAGAGACGCTTTTTTTCCGTTTATGTAAAAATAGGAATTGACATCCCCCGTCCGGGATGACGATCGTCTGACAACCCTTGTGAGCCGCACCTCGTCTGAGTTTATCGGTATCACCCGGTCGCTGTTGTCAAACACCAAGGTGACACGGCATTCTCTGGCCGGCCTGCCCTTTTTGCCTCCATTGTGAATCAGCTCGCTGAGTTTTCCGGCTCTCAGCACCTTTGAGCTCTTTGGGCCCAGCACGAAGAGTATGGCGTCTGATATGTTTGATTTTCCGCTGCCGTTTGGCCCGGTTATTCCTGTGAATCCAGGGTAAAAAGGTATTTTTATCTTCTTTCCGAACGATTTGAAGTTTTCCATTTCAATCTCTTTAAGGTACATGGCGGTCTCCCCCTTCTGATAGGCGGATGTCATGTGTTTTGAGGGCATTTGCTCTTCTCAAGCGCATCCCATCCCATTGTCCGACAAAACGTCGGTCACAACAGTAATGGACATCATATTATATATATCTTTCGCTTTTTTGTGCGGACATGAAACCGTAAAAACCGCCTCAACCTGCACATGAAATGAAGGGGTTTTGTCAGCCACTTGTCAGAAAATTACAGTCGCTAAGCAACCGCTAAAAAAGTTTTAAATAGGGGGTGTTCATCAATCACGCCCCCACATTTACCCACATTTACAGCCACATACTGTACGGTGGTGAAAAAAGTTGGAAAAAACAGGCCAGGCCGGCGGAGCGATGGAAAAAGCGCTTAGTAGAATAAAACAGGCAGAAAAAGAAGCAAAACACATGGTGGAAGAAGCCGAAAACGAGTACGAGCGGGAGCTGGAAGCAGTCAGATCCGAACTGGAAAAAACTGCGGCCGCGCGAATAGAAGAGGCGAGAAAAAAGGCGGAGGAGCACGTTGAAAAGAAGCGGGCCGAGGGCGAAGAAGAAGCCAGGCGTATAATTGAAGAAAAAAAAGCCGAAGCAGAGAGAATAAAGAAAAGAGCGGAGGAAAACAGACAGAAGGCGGTTGAACACGTCGTCAGGGAGATCCTGAAGGGGTGATGGACACGGGGCTTTTTCCCCAAGAAACATATGAGGTGAACTTCGTCATATCCGCCAGAGACCGGGACAGGGTGGTCAAAAGATTGCACAGAGAGGGTTTTGTTGAACTGAGAGATGTTACCAGAGACACGCCCCTGGGCGCCGTTGTGGAACGTGCCCGTTCCCCTGAAATAACCTCACGCTATGACGGAATGCTGTCCCGTCTGAACTATGCCCTCAACGTTTTTAAGAAAGCGGCTCCACGGTCAAAGGGCGGCGGCTTAAAAGACCTTATCTCAAAAAAAACCGACAGCAGAATACCGGTCACCCCCAGCCCACCGGAGGAGGCTCTCAGAGAGGCTGAAGAGCTGATGGAAAAGATAGAAGGCACACTTAGAGCACTTGACAGGAGGCTCTCAGCGGTCAACCAGAGCATAGAAAACCTGCGGGATCGCCTTGAGGCCATAAAAATTGTCCACTCCCTCGGGTTTGACCTGTCCCACATAAGAAAATCCGAGTACACCGCCATGGTTGTTGGTATCACATCTGAGCCAGAGCGTGTCGAGGAGGCCCTGTCGCCCTTCCTGGTGGTTTACGGGATAACACCTCTCCCGGGCGACGAAGGAAAAAAACAGGGCCAGCACGTCATGGCAGTTCTCTTTCTGAGAAGAGAAGAGGAGAGGGTCATGAGCGCCCTCCGCAGCACGGGCTTCTCTCCCATCCAGCTGAAAAACGTCGGCGGTTTTCCCGAGGAGGCGGCGGAACGGGTGCGAAAGGCGATGGAAAACCTGCTCTCTACGAGAGAAGAGGTTGTTGAGGAAATAAAAAGGCTCAAAAAGGAGTATTTCAGGTCCATAATCCGCCTGAAAGAGGAAATAGAGCTTGAAGCCGAGCGTCTCCACGCCGTGTCCCTGTTTGGAGCAACAGATGAGACGCTGGTTCTCTCAACGTGGTGTCCCGAAGAAAACCTCAGGGGGCTCAGAGAAGCGCTGGTGGAAGAAACAGGTGGGGCGGTGGTGGTGGAAGCATCTGCCGGCGGCAAAAACGCCCCCACAGCCATGAAAAACCCAGTGTGGGCCAGACCATTTGAGATGCTGACAACCCTTTTTGGAGCCCCCGGTCACGACGAAATAGATCCCACGAGGATAATAGGGCCTGCCTTTGTGTTTTTATTTGGAATAATGCTGGGAGACGCCCTCTATGGGGTAATAATAACAGCGGTGGCACTCCTCCTGTACAGAGGGTCCGGGAGAAACCTGTCCATGAAAAACTTTTCAATAATTCTGACCCTGAGCGGGGTTTCCACGATAATATTCGGCGCGCTCCAGGGAGGCTATTTCGGGCCGGACCTGGACACACAGCCAAACATCATCTCCACGCTGGGGTTGCACCCGCCCGTCCTGATGGACCCCATGACAAACCCCATCCCTGTGCTGGTCCTGTCCCTGGTCATAGGGCTGGTTTACATCAACATCGCCCTGCTCCTGTCCGCCGTCCAGAAACTGTATTTCAGAAAGTACAGGGCTTTTATGTGCGAGGTGGTCCCCTGGTGGCTCCTCCAGCCCGCAGCATTCGTCCTTCTGGGCGGAAACCTCTTCGGCTGGTGGACTTTTCCACAGTACATGACAAATGTCGCCATAGCGCTGACATTGTTCGGCATTCTGCTCCTGGCCGTTGACAAAAAGGGGCTGTTTTTCTTTGAACTCACGGGCTTTGTGGGAAACTTTCTCTCTTTCGCCCGTCTCCTGGCCTTGGGTCTTGCGACGGCCGGAATCGCCCTCACGGTGAATGTGATAGTCGGCCTGATAGCAGGGGCGAGTATTTCCCTCCCCCTTACCGCCTCTGTGCCCCTGGGCGTTCTGGGCATCGTCCTGGCAGGTATGGGCTGGGTGGCGAAAAACAAAACACAGACGATGATCGGCCTTTTGCTGGCGGCATTCGGTTTTCTCTCCGCTGCGGGTCTGAGCCCCGTTTTCTTCGTGTCTGTGGCCGCCGTGGGCTACATTTTTGGCCACCTGGCCAACTGTGGTCTCCAGACGCTGGGTGCCTTCGTTCACTCTCTGCGTTTGCAGTACGTTGAGTTCTTTGGCTATTTCTACGAGGGCAAGGGGCGGTTGTTCTCGCCCTTTGTTGAGAAAAGAAGAAACACGGTTATAGTGGAAAAAGATGGGAGATAGAATTGAAGTGTAAGAGTGTGTAAAAGGAGGAATGGACATGGAAAAAAGAAAAACAAAAACAGAGCCCAGAAATGTGCTGGTAGCGTCTTTCGCCCTGCTGGCGTTCCTTGCAGCAGCGGTTCTTATGTCCACGCCTACACGGGCTTTTGAAGTGCACACGCCTGAGACGATAACCTCCGGGATACCGACCACGTTTTCTGTCTCTGAGACGCTGAACGACACAGCATCCCTAGACGAGATGATATTTGAGTGGCACTTCTCCGACTCGGAAGAAAATGTTACTGGCGAAGAGGTCACGCACGCGTTCCATGGTCCTGGTACATACGAGGTGTCTGTCACAGCACGCTACAAAACGAATCACACTGTTTATGACACAAAAACGATTTCTGTGAACGTCGAGCCGGACCGGAGCGGAATGTTCCTGGCGATGGTGGGCGCCGGCATAGCCGTGGGCATATCTGGCATGGGCTCCGGGATAGGCGTTGGTCTGGCGGGATCCGCAGGCTCAGGTGCGATAGTCTACCGTCCGAACAGGTTCAGCAAGTTCTTGCTCTTCCAGGCGCTGCCCCAGACCCAGGCCATATACGGTTTTCTGGTGGCCATTATCATCTTTCTCAGGACCGGTGTCTGGGGCGGGGAAGCGGTTGATGTCCCGTTTTCAACCGGTCTGCTCTTCGTCGGAGCGGGGCTCGCCGTTGGAATAGCCGGCCTGAGCGCCATCGGCCAGGGAATCACAGCAGCATCTGCTATAGGGGCGGCGGCGGAGAGAGAGGACACGTTCACGCGCGGGATGATATTCTCGGTTCTGCCGGAAACACAGGCAATATACGGTTTCCTGGTGGCTGTGCTGCTCATATTTATGGGCACGAGCAAGATTTCCACAGCCTCTTCGGCATACGGGATGGGCGTGGCGGCCATAGGCGCAGGGCTCGCTGTCGGCGTCGCAGGTCTGAGTGCCATTGGACAGGGAATAGCCGCCGGAGCAGGCATAACCTCCTATGTGCGCAGCCCGGAAACCTTCGTGAGGTCCATGCTGTTCAGCATAATGAGCGAGCTATTCGCCATATTCGGGCTGTTGATAGCCATAATCATAATGTTCTCTGTGGGAATCATCTGAGCAGCCGTGTCCCCTGGTGAAGTGTGACATGAGCATCTGGTGGTGGCGCAGGTGTCGGAAAAACCAGGAAAACAGGAAAAAAGGCGTGGAAAAAAGAAACAGGTCTACGAAATAAACGTTGACAACACGGACAGAATAATCCAGATTATACTGGACGACGCCAGGAGAAAGGTTGAGCACATCCACTCGCTCCTTGAAGAGAAAAAACAGGAGATCCAGGAAGAAGTGGAGAAACGCCTCCAGGAGGAGGTGAAAAAAATAGAAAAAGAGGCGGAGCAGAGGGGAGAAATGGTGAAAAACCAGGTGATATCCTCCGCTGAGATGGAGGGCCGGCGCCTGGTGGACGGGGCGAAACACGGCGGCATAGAAGACGTTTTCAGAGCAGCCGAGGTACGTCTGGCCGATCTGAGAAAAAAAGGAGACCCGGGCTACAGGGACTTCCTTGTTGCAACCGCGAAAAGCGCTTCCACGATTATGCCAGAGGGCTCCAGGTGTGTTGTTATCCCCGGCGATGCTCTGGCTCTCAGGGTTTTTGGTGAGATGGGCTTCAGAGTGGAAGGGGGACTGGGAGAGGATGAGGTGGGGGGAGCGTTGTTTGTATCCCCCGATGGCGCGCGGCGTCTGAGAGCCACATTGAAACACGTGATGGAGAGAAAACGCCCATCGCTGCTGGGCGGTGTGGAGCGTGTCCTTTACACCCCTAACGGACAAAACGGCGAGAACGGGGATAACAGCCAGCATACCAGCGACCGAGATGTGGAGGTGGAGACCGGTTGACGGGCCCGCTTTTGATATCCACAGTCATAGTTTTTTTCGTCCTGATGCTCGTACTCCTCCTCTTCCTCCCCTATCTGACGATTCTCAAACAAATAGCCGCTTTTTCGTATTCAAATGCCAGGTTCCACGCATCAGGAAACCCCTTCGTCAAAAAGGATGTTTTGAAGCGACTTGCTGAAAACACCACGCTGGGAGAACTCGCATCCGACCTCTTCTCAATCGGAGGCTACTCCGTCTCGCTCACATCGTCCACATCTCCGGGAGACACAGCGTCTCTTGCCGAGTTTGAGAAAAAGGTGGAAAACGAGACTATACGTTTCCTCACCAGCGCCGTTGTCTCTGTTCCAGATGAGGTCAGACCCTTTTTCAGGGCGTTTCTCCTCCGCATGGATGCCAGACAGATAAAAACCGCTCTGAGATCCACATGGCGGGGCGCCAGGCCCGACATAACCCACGTCTTTACTGTGACCCCTGAGATAGCCGACAGGCTGAGACAGTGCTCTTCGCCAGAAGAGGTCGTTGAGGTTCTGTCAACAACTCCTTTCGGCCAGCCTCTCAGAGAATCCTCCGAGAAATATGGGAGCGACCGCTCAATGTGGGAGATGGCTGTTGACAGAACCTGTTTTGAGCACATGAACAGTTCCCTTAACCTGGTTGATGACACCCTCCGCCCCCCCATCGCCAAGTTTTTCGGACACATGGTTGACGTCTACGACATACTCCTGTGTGCACGGGTTGTTGGGCTCGGCCTCCCACGCGGGTCTCTCTCAGGGTTTTTTCTTGAGGGAGGAAGGGAGATAAAAGAGTGGCGCTGGAAGAGAATGAGAGAGGCCCCGGACCTGCGCTCAATGCTGCAGACCATCGCGGACACATCCTATTCCCGGGCGGTGTCCCGGGCCATGGCTGTTCTGCCTCCGACCACAGGGAAATCGGAGGAACCTGACAGAGAGAAGATCCTCGTTGCTCTCAAAACTCTGGAAAAGGCACTTGTGACAGACCTCGTGTCAAGGGCCAGGGAGGTCTCATCAACATACTCCCTCTTCGCCGGTCCCGCGGTGGCATATGTTTTCCTTAAAGAGGTTGAGATGAGAAACCTCATGGCGGTCGCGAGAGGTGTCGTGGAAAACAGGCGGTTTGACGAGGTTGAAAAAGAACTCATTGTTGAGGGAGGCGTGTGAGCGAAGGAAAGGTGAGTGGCGGAAAGACGTCCCATGCCGGCGCTTTGACAGGCAGAGGAACCGGTGGGGGGATGAATGGGGGGATGAAAATAGCCGTGCTTGGAGACGTGGAGACGGTTGTCGGATTTTCGCTTGGAGGGGCGGGGCTCAGATACCCGGTGGAAGACCTGATGGGGGCGGAAAAAGCGCTCAACGAGATAATGCAGAGGGGAGATGTGGCTGTTCTGATTATAACGGAACGTTTCTCCCGCCTGCTCGCAGAGGATATAAACAGGTGGAAAGAAGAGCACCCCGTGTTTCCTCTCATTGTTGAGGTGCCCGGGTTCAAAGAAAAAACACGGGGAACAGACAGGGTAAACGCTCTTATAAAAAAGGCTGTTGGTATATCCCTATCAGATGAAGGTGTGGAAATGAAAAAAGAAAAAGCGGGTGAAAAAAGATGACGCAGAACGCTGTCAAAACAGTCGCGGCAGGAGCCTCTCCCCGGGGCAGGATAATAAAGGTCTCGGGCCCGGTGGTTGAAGCCGACGGGATGCGTGGCGCCAGGATGTATGACATGGTCCGTGTGGGACACGAGGGGCTGATAGGGGAGATAATAGGTGTCAGAGGGGACATAGCCACACTCCAGGTCTATGAAGAGACGTCCGGTGTCGCTCCCGGGGAGCCCGTGATTCGTGAGAACAGACCCCTTTCCGTTGAACTCGCCCCGGGACTGATAGGCCAGATATATGATGGGATCCAGCGCCCCCTCCCCCTTGTGGCAGAGGAGATGGGCGATTACATCAGAAGGGGCGCAGATGTCCCGCCTGTGGACAGGAACAAGAAATGGCATTTTGTCCCAGCGGTGAAAAAAGGCGACAGAGTGGTTGGAGGAGATGTGCTGGGCGAGGTACAGGAGACCCCCGTTGTTCTTCACAGGGTGCTGGTTCCGCCGCGCGTTTCTGGTACAGTTGACTGGGTTGCTGATGAGGGCGAGTATACCGTTGAGGAACCTATCGCCCACATAGTTTCCGGTGCGCACGGTGGAGCGGGGAAAAGGGTTGAAGTTCCGATGCTGAGCAGGTGGCCTATCAGGGAGCCCAGGCCTTTCAGAAAAAAGCTTGACCCCTCTCTCCCACTGATAACTGGCCAGAGAATACTGGACACGTTTTTTCCTATAACAAAAGGTGGTACAGCGGCCATACCAGGGGGCTTCGGCACAGGTAAGACGGTGACACAGCACCAGCTGGCCAAGTGGTGCGATGCTGATGTGATAGTTTATGTCGGGTGCGGCGAGAGGGGAAACGAGATGACCGACGTCCTGAGAGAGTTTCCGAAGCTTGAGGACCCCCGTACCGGCGAGCCACTTATGAACAGGACCATTCTCATAGCGAATACGAGCAACATGCCCGTCGCAGCGAGAGAGGCGAGCGTTTACACGGGCATAACGCTGGCCGAGTATTACCGGGACATGGGTTACACAGTCGCGCTGATGGCGGACTCAACGTCCAGGTGGGCAGAGGCGATGAGAGAGATATCTGGCAGGCTTGAGGAGATGCCGGGAGAGGAGGGCTACCCCGCATACCTGGCCAGCCGTCTGGCGGATTTCTATGAGCGGGCCGGAGCGGTCGCCCTGCTCGGCTCAAAGGAGAGATACGGTTCTGTGAGCGTTATCGGTGCCGTCTCTCCCCCGGGTGGGGACTTTTCGGAGCCTGTAACGCAGAACACCCTCAGGATTGTCAAGGTTTTCTGGGCCCTTGACTCGTCCCTGGCGGACAGGAGACATTTCCCGAGCATAAACTGGCTGAGGAGCTACAGCCTCTATCTGTGGCAGGTGTCTGACTGGTGGAAGAAGAACGTGGGTCCTCGCTGGTTTGAGATGAGAAGGGAAGCCATGGAGATACTCCAGAAAGAGGCGGAGCTTCAGGAGGTGGTCCAGCTCGTCGGCCCGGACGCTCTGCCGCCGGGTGACAGGGAGATACTGGAGGTGGCCCGGATGCTCAGAGAGGATTTCCTCCAGCAGAACGCCTTCCACGAGGTTGACACCTATTGTCCGCCTAAAAAACAGTACATGATGCTGGAAATAATTCTCATGTTCCACAAAATAGCGGGAGACCTGTTGAAGCGCGGCGTGAGCTTTGACGCTATCAAAAAGATGCGTGTAAAAGAGAGGATCGCCAGAATGGCCACTGTGCCCAACGACTCCTACGAAAAAGTGTTCTCGGAGATAAAAGAGGAGATGGAAAAAGAGGCGAAGGAGATACTGGAAAAGATGGGGGTGAGGCGGTGAACACGGAGAAATCCGGCGGGAAACCGGGTGGTGAGAAGATGTCAGGGGAGGTGAAAAAAGAGGACATAGAGTACACCACGGTGCGTGAGATAAAGGGGCCTCTCCTCGTGGTTGAAAAGGTATCGGATGCGGCGTACGGAGAAGTGGTGAAGATACGCGGCCCGGACGGGAAAGAGCGCCTGGGCCAGGTACTTGAAGCCGCTCTGGGATACGCCGTGGTCCAGGTGTTTGAGGGCACAAAGGGACTTGACACCCGTGGCACGAGTGTCCGGTTCCTGGGAGAGACGATGAAGTTCGGTGTCAGCCCCGACATACTTGGCAGGGTTTTCAGCGGCACTGGCCGTCCCATAGACGGCGGGCCGGAAATAATACCGGTTGAGAGGAGGGACATAAACGGTGCGCCAATAAACCCATACCGGAGGGAGTACCCCCGGGAGTTCATCCAGACGGGCATAAGCACCATAGATGTTATGAACACCCTGGTCAGGGGCCAGAAGCTCCCCATCTTTTCCGGCAGTGGACTGCCTCACAACGAGATAGCGGCCCAGATCGCCAGACAGGCAAAGGTGCTCGGAAAAGAGGAAAAGTTTAGCGTCGTTTTCTGTGCCATGGGAATAACAGCCGAGGAGGCGAACTTTTTCAGAAAAGAATTTGAGAGGACGGGGGCCCTGAACCGTTCTGTGCTGTTTCTCAACCTCGCAGACGACCCGGCGATAGAGAGGATAATCATACCCCGTATGGCGCTCACCGTTGCCGAGTATCTGGCGTTTGACTTGGGAATGCATGTTCTGGTCATACTCACCGACATGACGAACTACTGTGAGGCCCTGCGTGAGATAGCGGCTGCACGGGAAGAGGTGCCGGGGAGAAGAGGATACCCGGGCTACATGTACACGGACCTGGCGTCTCTCTATGAGAGGGCCGGGAGGATAAGCGGCAACCCTGGGAGCATAACACAGATACCCATATTGACCATGCCGGATGACGACATAACCCACCCCATACCCGACCTCACAGGTTACATTACAGAGGGCCAGATAGTCCTTTCCAGGGATTTGCACAGGCGGGGGATATACCCGCCAATAGGCGTTTTGCCCTGTCTGAGCCGTCTCATGAAACAGGGGATAGGGAAGGGCATGACGAGAGAGGACCACGACGAGGTGTCCAACCAGCTCTACTCCGCCTATGCGGAGGGGGTGGACCTGAGAAACCTGGTGGCGGTGGTGGGCGAAGACGCTTTGACCGAGAGGGACAGGCTGGTTTTGAGGTTCGCCGAGGCATTTGAAAAAGAGTTTGTGACACAGGGAAAAGACGAGGACAGAACGATAGAGGAGTCCCTCACCCTCGCGTGGAAGCTGCTGAGCATACTCCCCGTTGAAGATCTTAAGAGAATACGACCCGAGTACATTGAAAAATACCACCCGGCAAAACAGATGTCCGGTTAGGCGGCATACCTGGAGCAAAAGCGCATCATTCATCTTCCGGCCCAGGCGACGGCACCCCTGGCAGCCGGTACTGTCTGACCTTTATGCCAGACTCTTTTAGCATCTCGTGGGCCAGGGGATCAACATAATCATCCGCATAAACGACCTCTTTTATCCCGGCGTTTATGAGCATTTTTGCGCAGACACTGCACGGGTGGTTCGTGACGTATATCGTGGCGTCTTTTATGCTCACGCCGAAAACTGCTGCCTGGATGATGGCGTTCTGTTCGGCGTGCAGCCCACGGCACAGTTCGTGTCTCTGTCCGGAGGGTATTTTCATCTGCTCCCTTATACACCCGGTCACATCACAGTGGGGCATACCTTTGGGCGGCCCGTTGTAGCCCGTGGTGAGAACGTGTTTGTCTTTTACTATGACAGCACCCACCTTTCTCCTCGTACACGTTGCCCTAGACGACACCAGAAACGCCATCCGCATGAAATACTCGTCAATATCCGGGCGGTCCATCGCACACCCAAGCTGAACGGTGGTATTTAGATTTTTGTGGTACGGTCTCGTGGTGGGAGATAATCTGGGTCTGTTCAAGCAAACATAATATATTCCCGGGCCTATGCGCTGCTCTGTATGTCTGTCGGAGTTTTATCTGAAAAAGGGGACAAGCCGGGCCGTGAGCTGAAAAAAGACCTGGGACTGAAAGAGGTGGTGGCAACGGTTATGACCTCTGTCATAGGGGGCGGGCTGTTTTTGACCACCGTCCAGATACAGGAAGAGGTCCCCGTGGGTTCAAATGTCATTTTTTCGTATCTCCTCGCCGCTTTGCCGGCGTTTTTTGTTGCCCTCTCCTATGCGGTTCTTTCCTCCGCCATCCCCTCATCGGGTGGGGACTACATTTACATTTCTCGCATAGTTGACCCCACCACTGGTTTTCTGGTCACATGGGTGAGATGGTTTGGCATGGTGGCTGGGATATCGGCGATATCCATCGGCGATCTGGCTCTTATCTCCAACATGTTCACCGCCGTTGGATGGGACTCCGCCAGATTTTTCATCGTCCATTACAGGATTCCCCTAGCCATAGCGGTAATCCTCACATTTCTGACAGTCAACTATTTAGGCGTTAAGATATATGGCCGGGTCCAGGACATAATGTTTCTCCTCCTTCTATCAGGGATACTGCTTTACATAGTCGCCGGGCTACCGCATGTCCGCCCGGAATATCTCACCTCCTCGGCCAGAGGAGGTCTTCAGGACGTTTTGAGAGCATCGTCCATAGTGTTTTTTAGCTATATAGGGTTCGCAGCAATAGCCGACGCCGGGGGAGAGGTTAAAAACGCCAAAAGAACCCTCCCGAGGGGGATAGTGATATCGGTTGTGCTCATAGCAGTTTTCTATGTCCTGGTGGCCACCATAACCTACGGCACCGCCCCGCTGGACGCTGTCACAGAGGCGGGGAATGTTCCCGCCGCCGCCATGCTATTCCTCCCATCTTTTATATCTCTTTACATCTCCTTCACAGCGTTTATCGCCCTCGTATCCGACATAAACCCGTCCATTCTGGCAACGTCCCGTCTCTCTTTTGCGTGGGCGAAAGACAAGGTGGTCCCCCACAGGCTCAGCGAGCTGAGCAGGTTTCATACACCGAAGTGGACCCTTGCCATGAACGGGGCCATAGCGATATTCATAGTTCTGGCTTTCAGCGAGTTCATAGAAGCGATAGACGTGACCACAATAGCCATTCTCATGACGTATGCCGCTGTCTGTCTGGCCACTTTTGTGATGCCCTATAAGCGCCCCGACCTCTGGAAAAAAGCGGAGGTCAAATACAGGGGCACGTGGCTCATCAGCCTGCTGGGCCTGGTCACCACTCTTCTTCTCCTGGGCTATCTAGTCCAGGTGTCCCTTTTCCAGTTTCTGGTCGTCGTGGTGTGGATGGGAATAGGCGGTCTTGTGTATCATATGACGCGAGAGAAACACGAACTGGATAGGAGGATAATATCCGAAAAAATGAGAGCGTTGAGGGAGATGGAGGAGTGGGTCGTCCTGTTCACAAAACATTCTGGTAAAGAAAAAAAATGAGCGTTCAGACAACCATTTAAATACACCCCCTCCTTTCTTTTTCCGATAAGACATGTACAGGGACATACCGACGGTGCTCACAGCAGATGAGATCCTTGACAAGGCTTTCAGACGTGCGAAAAGGGTGCGGGCGAAAGAGATCTCTGGCCAGGTTGAGAGAGAGCGGGCTCTCTCCATCTCAAGGTTGAACAGCCTGAGCGACACGATATCCTCCACGCTGGAACGTTATGTGGAAGCGTTTCCCTCTTTCAACAGACGGGAGGGTTTTTTTGAGGAACTCGTGGACATCGTCATAGGTCTGGACATGCTGAAAAAATCGCTGGGTGCTGTTCAATGGGCTGCGGGCACTGTGAGAAAAATCGCCGGCAGATACATATCCCTGATTTCAAAAGAGAGGAACAGAGATGCCATAGTGCGACTTCGCAAAGAGGCGTACGGGCGAATATCCTCTGTTGTTAAACAGGTGGACGACAACCTTATCTTTCTGGCTGGTGCTCGCGAGAAGTTCAGAGCGCTCCCAGACATAGAAGCGGACACGCCCACCGTGGTTGTGGCCGGGGCGCCCAATGTTGGAAAGTCCATGCTGGTATCAAGGATTTCCACGGCCGCTCCCAGGGTGGCGTCTTATCCGTTTACAACCACCCAGATACACGTTGGCTTTTTTGAAGCAGACCACGAGCGCTACCAGGTCATAGACACGCCAGGAATGTTTGACCGCCCCCCATCAGAGATGAACCAGATAGAGAAACAGGCAGTCCTCGCCCTCAAATACCTGGCCGGGGTGGTGGTCTTTGTCTATGATCCATCAGAGGCGTCCATGAGTGTTGAAGAACAGCGCAGCCTTGAAAGGAACCTCCGCTTTTTCCTGGGGGACGTGCCTCTGCTGCGGGTGTCCAATAAAATAGACATAGCTGACCCACTCCCCGACACACTGGCTGTTTCCGCTCTTAAAGGGGACAGGGTGGACGACCTCCGCCGGGAAATAGTTGATATACTGCGCCGCCAGACGCCGGGGCCGGGAAACGCACTTTCACAGAGCCCACCGGAGACCTTTTAAACCCCCGGGACAGATTTTTTGGTGTATGAGACGTGCTGGCACGGCAGACCTCCCGCTCCATCCTGGGCATGCGCCGCCATGGCTTTTCAAGAGGATGGTCTCCCTGTCCAGGGGAATCCTGACGATAATGGTGGAAGAACTTGGGCTGGACACGACCATTGACCGCATCACAGACCCCTTCTGGTTCCAGTCATTGGCATGTGTCCTGGGATTTGACTGGCACTCTTCCGGGACCACCACCGTAACAACGGGTGCGCTGGCAACAGCACTCTCCGATGGCTCTCTGGGGCTGTACGTCGCCGGCGGAAAGGGCGTCAGGTCCAGAGAGACCCCTGTGGGAATAGAGCGATATGGCACGCTCGCCGGGCTATCATCCTTTGATATTGAGAGTTTGAAGAGGAGCAGCCGCATGGCCGCCAGGGTTGACAACAGCGCTCTGCAGGACGGATACGACCTCTACCACCACGCCTTTTTCTTCACAGAGACGGGCAGATGGGCTGTGGTCCAGCAGGGGATGAACCCGGAAAAGAGGATGGCCAGGAGGTATCACTGGTCCGATGCCAGCGTGAAAGAGAGGGGGTTCGTGGTGGAGCCGCACATGGCTATCCTGGGGGAGAGGGAGAAAACGGTCATGGACACAACCAGCGGGGAGAGCGAAGAAGCCCGCCGGGTGATGGTTGATGTCGTGAGAGAAAACCCCGCCCATCTGAGAAGACTGGTTGCCGAGGTCAAAAAACTGGGCGGTGGACAGACCACCCTCTCCATGTGGACAGGGGAAAAACATCTGTCGCTGGCGTGGAACATAAACTGGGATGCCATAAAAAGGGCATATGATTTCCAGCCGCAGAACTACGAGGAGCTGATTGAGATAAGGGGCATGGGACCAAAGACGGTCCGGGCGCTGGCTCTCATATCCGACCTGATTTTCGGCTCGCCACCCTCGTGGAAAGACCCTGTTAAGTACTCTTTCACCGTGGGCGGAAAGGACGGGGTTCCATATCCTGTTGAGAGGCGGACAATGGACGAGACGATAGAAATAATCAGGCAGGGTATAGAGGAGGCGAAAACCGGCAACAGGGAAAAACTGGACGCCATTCGCCGCCTCAGACGGATCCTGCCGGATTATTCTCCGAAAAATCCATAACCCCATGGGTCATATACTTTTTTAAGATGGAAAAAAAGACAGATATGGCGGACGAGGAACTGGACCCCAGGATTCCAACGTGTGTGAACGCTTTTGACAACATAGTGAAGGGAGGGCTCCCCGTTGGCTCAATGGTATTGTTGCTGGGAGAGGTTGGCTCTGGGCACGTTGAGTTCGCCTACACAAGCGCTGCCCGCCTGTCTCTGGCAAAGATAGACCCGATGGTTAGAGAGAGATATGTCCGCGAATCTTTTGGACACCCCATAGTGATACCGCCAAAGGTACTCTACATCTCTTTTTCCCGCTCAAAAAAAGAGGTTCTCAGAGACATACGCCTTTCTTTTGCGGGGGTGTACTACGAGGCGGTCAAGCGAAACCTGATCTTCAAAGACCTCTCCGGGCTGTACTTTAAGCACACACCTGTCCCGTCCACGTGGGTTGCAGACCGTCCCATGCTTTTTGGCCAGACAGGAAACGGTGCGTCTCTCGTTGAGGCGTTTGTTGCAGCCCTTGAGACGGATGCGCCCGGCAACCTTGTCATAGTGGACTCTCTCACAGACCTGTTGCTTTCACCCAGCGTTGATTCAAAGGAGATACTCTACGTGCTCAAGGGCGTCCAGAAAGCGGCCAAAAAATGGGGCTCGCTTGTGTATCTCCTCCTAACAACAGACATAGTTGGCGAGGAGAAGGAGAAGCTTGTGGCGGACCTGTGCGATGGCGTCCTCGTGTTTGGATGGCAGAGGGCCCCCAGGGGGTCCTGGATGAGACGCTACATGTATGTGCCCAAGTTTGTTGGGGTTCTGCCGCACCTTGACCAGCAGCGGGTTGCCAGGTTTTTCACGGACATAAGGTACAGGTCTGGTTTTGTGGTTGCCAACACTGAGAGAATATGATGTCTGCGGGATATATGTTTGTGAGACGACGTGTTAAACAGGGTGATGTGCCATGAATGCCATGAACGCTAATGCGGTGGTAGGAAGCGTGGACGTGCGAAGAGTTGAGACGGGGATACCGGGGCTGGATGAGATGCTTGGTGGGGGAATACCGGAGGGCCACACGGTTGTGGTCGTCGGCTCGTTTGGTACGGGGAAAACCACCTTTGGCCTCCAGTTTCTCTGGCACGGACTTCAGAGGGGAGAAAAGGGGATTTTTATAAGTCTGGAAGAGGACGAGGAGGCGGTGATATCCACGGCGGCCAGTTTTGGCTGGGACCTCCGCCCCCACATTGACTCTGGCTCCCTTGTTGTAGTAAAGCTTGAGCCGGCAGACGCAAAGAGCACAGTCACAAAAATAAAAAGCGACCTGCCGGGTTTCATAAAGAACATGGGGGCGAAGCGGCTGGTCCTGGACTCGGTCTCTCTGTTGACCATGATGTTTGACAGGGAGAACGAGAGGCGGGAGACTCTCTTCCATCTGGCAAAGCTCATAAAAGACAGCGGTTGCACGGCTGTTTTCACAGCCGAGGCACGGCCAGACAACCCAACGACGTCCAGGGATGGACTGGCCGAGTACACCGCCGATGGTGTCATACAGCTCAGATACCACAACGTTGGCGGGGACGTCCAGCTGGTCCTGGGTGTGGTTAAGATGCGGCGCACGGCTCACAGCAGGCGGCTGAAACCATACGTCATAGGTTCCGGGGGGATCGTGGTCCAGCTTGAGGCAGAGGCGTACTGAAGCGCCTTCTACTCAACTGTTATGGCGAGGGACAGGACAACCAGTGCTATCGCGACGTAGGCGAGCCAGCCCAGTTTTTCTCCCAGAAAAAGAAAGGCCAGGGATGTGGCAAGCACCGGTTTCAGGTATATCAGACTGGCCCCCCTGTGTGCGCTCACCGTGTCCATTCCCCTGAAAAATAGAAGATAGCCCGCTCCGGTGGCGATAAACCCCAGGTATAAAACGATGAGAAATGACAGAATGGTTGATGGGCCTTGGACAATGGGAAAAAGAGGCTGTTTTTCAACGATTAGCACCGGCAAAAAAAGCACGGTCCCGAAGAGCAGGGAGAGGGAAGTGGCCGCCCCGGGGTTTTTTCTTTTTCCAAGCTCCCTGTTAATGAGGGTGTAGGCGGAGAAAGAAGCGACGCTACCCAGAGCGAAAGAAACCCACATCGGCGACCCGGAAAAGTTTGCCTCTCTGTATGCCAGCAGGGCGAGCCCGACGCCTCCTCCGACTATCCCCAGAACCTCTTTTAAGGAGGCCTTTTCTCCCAAGAAACATATGGACATCGGGAGCACGAACAGAGGAACGGCGCTTATTATTGTGGCAACAGTTGACGCGCGGGTGTACATGAGCGAGATGTGGTAAAGGGAGAACGTGAGGGTTATTCCAAGGAATCCGCCGACAGCCCCGAGTCCCACCTCCGCCAGCCCAATGCGCTCCTCTCCCGCCGTGCTCCGCAGTACCAGGGGAAAAAGGAGAACCGAGCCCATGGCAAACCTTGTAAAAGCCAGCGACAGCGGCGTTGGGGTGTCCAGATATTTGGTTGCGACCTCTATGGTGCTCCACAGCACCACCGCGCTCGTTATCTCCGCCAGCCCCTTTTTTTCCCTGTCCATCGGCTGGTAAAGGACTTCTTTAAATAACCTTTTGTTCTTTCTGTGTGGATGATGGTAGAAAATGTTAAAGCATGCTCTGATAACACCGGCAAGGTATCTATGGATGTTGCCATCGTGGGCGGGGGGCCCATAGGTCTCGCCTTGGGCAGGTCTCTCGCCGATAGAGGTTTCTCTGTTGTTGTGCTTGAGGAACACGTGGCTGTGGGAAAACCCGTCCAGTGTGCCGGCCTGGTCTCCGAGAGGGCTTTTTCCCTCTCAGGCCTTTCCACGGGTTCGGTTGTCCACGAGGTGTCCGAGGCGCGTGTCGTGTCTCCGGGCGGCGTTGAGATACGCCTCGGGCCGTCCAAAAAAAAGATGTACGTGATTGACCGCCACCTGTTTGACAGGGAGATGGCAGAAAACTTTGTGCGCTCAGGGGGGGTACTGGGTGTGGGCAGCAGGGTTGTTGGTTTCTCATCTCGCGGTGCAGCGCCGTCTCATAGCGTGGAGATGGAGCACCTGAGCGCCATTAGTGGCAGAATGGGCCGATATTCTGCCAGGGTTGTCGTGGGCGCTGACGGGGTTTTTTCCGTTGTGCGGAAAAGGTTTTTTAGAAACAGCAGACGGCACATCCTGGGGGCTGTTGAGGTGGAGGGCTTTTGTGAGCATGACGATACAGTGGCTATAGTGCTCGGTCGGGGAGTTGCTCCGGGCTTTTTCCTGTGGAAAATACCTTCCGGGGAAAGGAGGGCGAGAATCGGGCTGGCATTTTCACCACCGCGCCCGGGACCCCTGGACAGGCCATATTTCAGTTACGGGAGGACGGCCTTTGAAAACCTCGTGGAGTTTATAAGAAAAGGCTCTGAGACCCTCGGGATATGGGGGTTCCAGCCAGCGCAGCTTATTTCTGGGGCCATACCTGTCACACCCCCCCTCCCCTCCACGGCTGGCAACGTTTTGCTGGTCGGAGACGCCGCAGGACATGTCAAGGCCACATCTGGTGGAGGCATAGTCATGGGCCTCCGGGGGGCCATTCACGCCGCCAGGGCAATAGAGGATTTCCTGGACGGCAGGGGGCCGCTGGAAAAATACGACGACCTCTGGATGGGTGACATAGGGCGGGAACTTCTGGTTGATTATGTTCTGCACAGGACGTTTTTTTGTGCAAGCGATGCGGAAGTTGACCACATGATGGAGTTGTTTGGCTCCGAAAACAACCTGTCGGTTCTGAACCGCCTGGGAGACGTGGACTATCCGTCCCGTCTCATCGTGCCGCTTCTGGTGAGGAACCCCTGGCTTCTGAGGTTGCTGCCACGGTTTATGAAGAATTTGTTTGAAGCAAAGCGACGTTGATCTACTTTTGTCTGCTCATTTCTGTGGCATGGCTATGTAGCAGCGGCCTTTTTTCTCTGCGCTGACAGCCGTTTCCCTTTTTCTAGGCAGGCCCTGGCTTCTTTTCTTTTTCCGATGTTTGCCAGCGCCAGTCCCCTGTTGGCCCAGAACTCGGGGCGGTCTGGCTCCAGTGCTGTGGCCTTTTCAAAGCATTTGAGCGCTTCTAGGTTTTTTCCGACGGACATATAGAGCTGGCCAAGGTTGTTCCACGCGCTGGCATATCTCGGGTCCAGCTGGATAGCGTTTTTGTAGCATTTTAGAGCCTTATGTGTCTCTCCGAGCTTGTGATATGTTATCCCCTTGCCCAGCCACGCTTCTTTGATAAGAGGGTTTATCTGGAGTGCCCTGTTGTAGGCCTCTATGGCCTCTTTGTAGCGTCCCTCTTTTCTCAGCACATCTCCCTTTCTGGTCCAGGCGTCCTCTGCTTCTTTCATAAAAGCCAGCGCTTTTTCATACCGCTTCTTTGCCTCAGCATATCGTCCCCCCTCAAGATAGCGGTCTCCAATTTTTATTATCCTGTTTCTCTGGTTGTAAATGGCCGCAGAGAGAGACCCGCCAACCACCATAACGACCAGGAGCAACAGTATTTTGACACCGTTGGCCATCCCGGGTTCGTACATTTTTCCCCCAAAGAAAAGGGCGAACATCGCCGCGAGGGTCACACCCACAGTGACATCCAGAAGGTGGCCCCTGAAGATGTCAACCAGGAAAAACCCCTTTTCTTCTCCAGCGGTTTCTCCGGCACTTTCCACAAGTGCGGGTGGTTGTTCTCTCGGCTCTGCTGTGGCTTTTTCCACGGCGACAGGTGGTTTTTTCGCTGTTGTCCTGGCCAGAACCTTTTTCGCGGCTGGTTTTTTCGGTTTTGACGCCACCGCCTCTTTTACAACAGGTTTAGCGACAGGCGGGGCGGGAGCAGTTTCGGGGATTTTTGATTCCCCGGCTTCCGTCTCAACTTCCACGATTTCTTCCGGCCCAACGGTGAATTTGGCGTGGCAGTACGGGCACTCGGTGGCTGTTGCCGGTATCTCCTGTTCACACACAGGACATTCTATCTTTTCCTCAACTATCTCGCCGAGTGCCAGGAGCGACTGGAGCAACTCGTCCTCTTCAATTCCAGCGGCTTCAGCCTCTGTTTCAGCCGTGAGCGGCTCTTCAAGAATGAGCGGCTCCTCTCTGGCCTCCTCTTCTTCTACTTCTTTTTCCATCTCAAGGAGTTCTCCGAGCAGGTCCTCTATCTCCTCCTCTTCTGCCTCCGACGAAAACCCGCCTGTCTCTGCGAGTTCCTTTGCAAAGGACAGTTTTATACCGCATTCGCTGCAGAACTTCGCCCCCGCCCGGTTAACAGCACCACAAACGGGACATATTACGCTGCCTTCATCTTTTTCTTCCGCCATTCTATCGGATAAAAACCATCTTTTGTATATTTAAGGGTGTCGCTCTTCTCATGCAAACGGTTATTAACCATCTCCTTCTTTTCCAGCACAATGTCCCCACATAGAGGGTATGTTGTGGGCGTGGACGAGGCGGGACGCGGGCCGGTCATAGGGCCAATGGTTGTTGGAGCGGTGGCTGTTCCCCCCGGGGATATTGGCCTTTTGAGAGCCCTTGGCATCCGTGACAGCAAAAAGCTCACTCCCCGGAGACGTGAGGTCCTGGCGAAGGAGATAAAAAACAGGTGGCTGCATGCGCTCGTTGTCGTCCCGGCGGAGGAGATTGACCGGCTGCGTGAAAAAAAGGGCCTGAACGAGATTGAGGCAGAGTTCTTTTCCCAGGCCATAGAGAAAATAGCGGGCCAGGTGCCGGTGGAGAAGGTCTATGTTGATGCAGCGGACACACGCGAATCTTTCTTTGGCAGGGAGATCTCCCGCATTGTAAACATGGAAAAATTGGCCGTGGTGAGCGAGCACAGAGCCGACGAGATATACCCCGTGGTGTCCGCGGCCAGCATAATAGCGAAGGTGGAGAGAGACCGGATTGTGAGAGAGATAGAGAGAGATCTCGGCGTGAGTGTGGGCAGCGGCTACCCCGCAGACCCCCGCACCAGGGAGTTTCTTAAAAAATGGGTTTTCACACACGGCACCCTCCCCCCGCATACGAGGCGTTCCTGGGACACGGTGAAGAAGATACTGGCGGAGGTGGAACGTGAGCGGGGGCGTGGTGTGAGGAGGATAGACGAGTATTGACGGGTATTAGTGTGGGACAGAAAAGGGAAGATGTGAAGAGGTGTGAGGTATGGCGACAGAAACAGAGAAAAAACGTTCGGAGCTGAAAACCCTGCTCGACGGCCTGGTTGAAAAATACAAAAACACCCTCAAAGAAAACCCTGAATACCGGAAAGAGCTTGAGGGTCTGAAAAGAAAGGTTCTCATAGACGCCGGCGAGGAGAAATACCATTTCACCCTTGACAACGGGGAACTAAAGGACTATGCTGAGGGAGACCTGGAGGGTGCGGACATAACAGTTTCTGCGCCGCCAGAGGTTTTCATAGCGCTGTTCAAGGGCGAGCTCAGCCCCATGAAAGCGATGGCCAAAAAGATGATACACATAAAGGCCAGCTTGAGCGACCTTTTGCGGTTCAGGAAGTTCTTTGGGTAATCCGGGCGCTGCTAAGGAGCATATTCGCCGGGCAGCTGTTTTTTTGACGGCTGTTTTTTGCTCTGGAAAAATAAAGAGAAGGGGGTTGGTGGGCTCTGTTTCCCTACTGGAACCACGCTTTTACCTCTGGTTTAAAGAGGTAGATGAGGATTATTATGCTGATTATGGTTCCTATCGGGAAGTTCAGCAGCCCGAATATGGCGAATATTATTGCCACGATTCTTGCCCAGCTCTGACCTTTGAGCAGGCCGTACGCTATGAGGAGATATATCAGGGCGAGCACACCGAAAACTGCCCAGCATGCTCCAGATATCTTCAGTCCCTCTGTTCCCGCCGTTCCGCCCAGAAGAACAGTCATGAAAATGGGGGTGGCGAGAACCATCAGCCCTTCCAGTATGTACAGGACCGCCAGTATTGTGATGCCTGTTGGTCTCTGTGTGGGTCTGGGGGGTCCGTAGGGCTGTGGACCATATCCCGGTGGTGGCGGTGGGGGTGGCTGATAACCCGGTGGCGGGGGCGGTGGCGGCTGCTGGTACCCCTGTTGGGGGTACTGCTGGGGGTACTGCTGTGGGGGCGGCTGCTGGTACTGGGGTGGTTGATAATTTCCTCCTTCCATATTCATTCCTCCACATCCACATTAATTTTTTGTTGATAAAATTTTCCATTTGTGAAATGGTTAATTAATAACACAGCGGCTCTTCGCATTTCATTATTTCCCGCAGTATGGTGGTTGCGTATCCTCCGCTGCGGAGTTTGAACTTAACTATTATTGCGTTGCCGCCGCCTCCGGAATCCTGTGCCTCCTGGACCGATGGCTCTTCGGCTGTTATGTGTATCGGCCGCCGATTTCCCCGGGTATGGGCCTCTCTCAGACCGGTTATGTTGAACATCTTTTCGCTGATTTTTTCTTCTTCCATTATTTTTCTCTCTATTTCTCCCATCTCTCCCTCCGCCAGAGGCGTGCCTGTGCCCGGGAGGACGCCTGTTATCCAGGCTCGTCCCTCTTGTATTCTTTTTTCTATCGTCCCGATGTTCGTCTGTGTGACGGGTATGAACCTTGCCCTCCCGCCTTTTATCCGGTCCACGGATGGTTCCACGAGGTCTCCTATGAGCGGTTCTTTGTAGGACAATCCCCTGCTTATTCTCTCCGATAGTATGCGGTTGAAGAGATAAGACTGGTAGCTGTGGATGTAGAACCGGAGCATGAATGGCGGGAGACGCTGTAGAGCGCCGAGATAATCGCCGGGGTAGTTGCTGAGGTGGCCCGCCACTGTTTTTTCAAAGATGAGGTGGTGTGGTATGAGGAGATAGACCTCTTCCCAGTCGCTGTCACTCTCCGCTCTCATGGCTTTTTCTCTGAACTCTTTTTCCTTTGGGCCGCTCTTTCCAGGTTCTCCGCAGAGTGTTCTGACCGCTCTCTCAAAGTCCTCTCTCACGAGCGCCTTGCCTATTTCGTGAGTGACGGGCCTTACAGATCCAAATCGCTGTATTCCGAAGTAGTTCGCGAAAATGTTTTCCACCGTGCTAAAAACCTGCTCTGCGATCTCCAAGGCATCTCTCTGGGCGACTGTGATATCCCGTATGGCTATTGTGAACGTGTTTCCGAGGTGTTCTCCTGTGCGGAGGTGTCTTCCGCATTTTTCTATGGCAAGGATATCCACGCCTTCAATGTGAGCTTTTCCCAGTTTTTCCAGAATCTTTTTTTCCCTCGGCCCGCCGCCTGTTTTTATTGTGAACCAGTGGGTGGAAACGGCCCGCCTGTCTTTTATGCCGGGAAAGGAGATCTCTCTTTCTCTCAGCCCAAGAGTGTTCATCAACCTTATCTTGAGGGTGTTTGATTCGGTGTTCCTGGACCTTATTTTGACCGCCAGAAAACCATCGCCTGGGGGGAGGGAAACGTTTTCTTCCACCACAAAATCTTCGGGGGTTTTTCGCAGTTTCCCCCCTATTCCCGGTGTGTCTGTTATGTACCACTCTATGCCCATCTTTTTTTCAAAATCTCTGGCAGGGAGCATCTTTTTCCTCCGGAAAAAATACCCGGTCGCCGGCTAGCTTATTGTTTTGATAAAGTCCTCTCTTATGCTTTTGAACTTGTTTGAGAGGTTTCTGGCAGCTCTTTTGAGTGCCTGCTGGGGCTTTCCCTCTCTGACTTTGACCCATATAACCGGGTGGTCTAGGTACGGGTGTCCTTTTTTGTACTCGGCTTTTTCCACTTTTTCGTCCGCCCAGAGCTCTTCAAGCAGGAGATATGCGAAGGCTTCGTCCACGTCCAGGAGTTTTATGGTTATTTCGTTCGTCTTTTTTTCTATCAGTTCAAGGTTCATGTCCACCACCGTCCGGATGCCATCATTTCTTCTTGTTTATAACCTTTTCTTCTGCTGTTCTTCTGGCCCGCCGAGCAGATAGTCCAAGAGGATTTTAATTGCCTGTATAGAAAATGCTTCCATGTTCTTCTTCCTGCCAATGTCTTCTATCTCCACCTTCTCCGCAAAAGTGCCCGCGGGCGTTTTTACACCCACATACATGGTACCGGGGGGAACTCCGCCGTGGAGTTCTGGGCCGGCCACACCAGTTGTTGACACAGATACTTCTGTTCCGAACATGGTAGCTGTTCTCTCAGCCATCTCGGCCGCAGCCTGGGGGGAAACGGGGCCATACGCGTCCAGGGTTTTTTCTTCTACTCCCACCAGACCAGTTTTTGCCTCTATTGAGTACGCCACCACACCGCCAGAGTACACGTCTGTGGCCCCGGGAATGGATGTGATGAGCGCCGAGACCAGGCCGCCGGTGCACGACTCACAGGTGGACATTCTCCAGTTGCGTTTCCTGAGAAAAGAGTGCAGTTCTTCTACCGCCCCCTCACCCCATTTTTTGCCCGTCTCTTTTTTCTCACGGCTTGCCGGCATGTTCCACCTCTTCGCTGTTGGTGGCGTGGAGGTCTTTTAGCCGTCCGACCCCGTCTATCTCTTCTATGACTCTCACAACCGCCGGCGGGACAAGGGATTGCCAGTCCCCGTCTTCCAGCATCAGTTTTCGTATCCTTTCTCCGGAGTATCTGTCTCTGTCATAGAGCGGGAGGCGGCGGGCGTCATATCCCCTTTCTGAGAACAGCCGCAGGGTCAGTGGATTGTTGGAGAAGATCGTTTTGAAAGGCGGCACCAGGAGCTCAACATGTGCCACCCAGAGCCCGTACTGGTTTATGTCCACTATGGGAACGAGATAGTAGTCGGTTATCCCAGCTTCTTCCAGGGCCGCCGATATCATAAGGTGTCTCTCGCCGCCTGTGAACGGGTTGTATGGCGAGTGGCTGTACTGTGCACTTCCTATCCCTATTATTACCGCGTCAAACTCCTCCAGTATGTATTCCACGGAACGAAGGTGGCCCTTGTGGAAGGGCTGGAACCGCCCAACCAGTAGCGCTCGCCGCTGGGGGTACATGTAAATGGCCAAAACCAGATACTATATAACATTATCCCTCTTCTTCTTGTGGGGCGAACTCGTCCAGGGCTTTTTTCAGATCAACCACGTACGTCATCGCCGGCCCGCCGCCCATGAGGATGGCAACCGTTGCTGCCTCAAGGATTTCGTCTCTCGTGGCTCCGGCGTCCAGGGCTTTTTTGACGTGGAGTGCTATACAGTACTTGCACCTTGCTGTGAGGGCGGTCCCTATGGCTATCAGCTCCTTTGTTTTGAGGTCCAGGACTCCCTCTGTGAGCACGCGTCCCATGAACGCTTTGAAGTGGCGCATGCTCTCTGGCTGGTGTTTTGAGAGTACCTGGAGCATGTCCATAACCTCATCAATCGCCTGCTGCATTTCTCCCATTCTATCACCTCACCTGTGAGAAAAGGAGGAGGTTAATAAATCTGTTGGGCGACACTTTTTTTATTGCCAGAGTGTTCTTATACCCATGTCCTCCAACAAATCCGCAACAGCACCTGCTCTACGTTTGGACCAGAGCATACTTGGATATCCGTCAATGGTGAAAAACACCCGCGCAGTTGTCTATGCAGACCCGTTTTCTCCGCCAGAAGATAATTTTTTCTCTGCCATAGCACGCTATCACCGCTACAGGGTTGTTGGATATGACAGCGGGCTGGAGAAAATAGTTAAAAAAGCAGGCGGCGACTGGAAAAAACTGGAACGGTCTCTCACCCGGAGAAAATGTTTCAAACCGCTGCAATTCCCAGTTTCATATCTGGAGACATTTTTTGAGGCCATGGGCGGCGGGGAGGACTCTTCGCCTTCCCTTCTTTCCGTGTTGCGAACGGTCTCCCTGGCCTCGCTGTACATCGCACCCGTCCTGTGTCGGCCAGAGGATGTGTCTCTTTTCCGTCCTGTGACCGGTCTCGTTGTGTGCTCCGATAACCCTATTTCCGTTGAAAACTTTCTCCGCCATCTGCGCATAGCGGAGTATGCCATGATTGACTTTCACAGAAAAGCGGCTGTGGAGATAAAAGACCGGTGGGCCCGGGTGCGGGGTGGCGGGAGGGGTGTTGATGTGGGAGGTACTGGCATGGGCGGCGAACTGTTCTCTTTTGTGAAAGATGATATCAAAAAGCGTTTCTGGCGCATCGCATCATATGTAGGGCCAGGAGGGGAGATAGAAGGATGTGAAACGGGCGACGGTGTCATCGCTCTGGTGGTGTTCTCCGCAGATTTCTTTCTGGAACACTTTATGGGACATCTGGCCGACCTGGGTATAAGTGAAGTTGACGACTGGCTTTTCCTGTCCACGACACCTGTTTTTGTCTTTCCAGCAGGTAGCTAGCAGTGCCGATTAGTGTTGTGTCTTCAGTTTTTTAAGCCTTTCAGGCATCTCTCCGCCGAACAAATAGCTGCCGGACACCAGTATGTCCGCCCCCGCCTCTATGACCATCTGGGCGTTTGTGTCCTTTATTCCCCCATCAACTTCTATCAGAACGTCCCTCCGGCCGATCTCAGCCAGCTTTTCTCTGACCCTTCTTATTTTTGGTACTACCTCTGGCATAAAACTCTGGCCGCTGAAACCGGGGTTGACGGACATGACCAGGACCATGTCCACCTTTTCCAGAAACGGAAAAACGGTTTCTATGGCTGTTGGAGGGTTCAGGCTTACGCCGCATTTCATTCCCAGTTTTTTGCACTTCTCAATGGCGGTTTCTATGTTTTCCCCAGACTCAACGTGAAATGTCAGCATGTCCGCCCCTGCCCGATGGAAGGGTTCAACAAACATGGATGGACTGGCTATCATCAGATGGACGTCAAAAAAGATCTCCGTCGCTTTGCGGATTGACCGCACCACAGGCGGGCCTATCGTGAGGTTCGGGACAAAGTGTCCGTCCATGACATCTATGTGTAGCATGTCCGCCCCTGCTCTTTCACATCTCTTTATTTCGTTGGCCAGGATGCCAAAGTCGGCGCTCAGGATGCTCGGGGCGACCAGCACATCTCCCCGCTTTCTTTTTTCAACGAGTTTTTCCCATTTCTCATCTGGGAACGTCATCTCCACTCCTCCTGTCATATTTTTTCATCTCCTCTCATCGCTTCTGCTTTCGCTGTCTTCCTTTTCTGTTTCTGCGGGTTCAACGTGTATTTCCACGTCAAACCCGGGATAGTTCTCTTTCAAACGCTCTTTTATCCGGTGAACGAGAGCGTGTGCTTCTTCCAGGCTCATGTCATCTTTTACTATGGCGTGGACCATGAAATATCTACCATTTTCACCCCCTATTTTTCGCAAACTATGATAGGACACTATCTCCGGCTCCTGTCTCAGTATGGATACGAGAGCACGTTCCACGCCACGGTCACATTCCGTTTCAACGGGCTCAACGTGAACTATGACCTCAAAGCCCGGGTTCTCTCTTTCCACCACCCTCTCAACCCCGGTTGCTATGTCATGGGCCGTGTCCGTCGTGACGTCGGCCGGCACCTCAACGTGTATGCTGGCTATTTTTCTGTTCCCATAGTCGTGGACATATACATCATGGGCTCCCAGCACGCCGTCCACTCCCTCCGCCATCTTTTTTATTCGTTCAGCTTTTTCCCTGTCTCCTCCTGTGCCGACGATTAGAGAGATACTTTTAAGAAGTATTCTGGCGGCGGGATACAATATAACAATGCTGATTATGCCACCAACGATGGGGTCCGCCCACGGGTATCCCATCTCGTATGCCGCTATGGCCAGTATTACTCCGACGGTGGTTATAGCGTCTGATCTGTGGTGCCATGCGTCCGCCTCAACTGCCACGCTGTTTATATGGTGTCCTATGTGAAAACCATATCTGGCCATGGCCTCTTTCACTATTATGCTGCCCACCAGGATGCTGTAGACGACAACCTCACTCCCGTATATGAAAATCTTTTCGGGGCTCAAAAATCGCTCAATGGAGGAGACGAGTATTTCCATCCCCACCATTATGAGCAGAATGGCCAGGATGAGCGACGCCACATATTCATATCGCCCGTGCCCGAACGGGTGTTCCTCGTCCGGCTCTTTTTTTGCCGCCGTCATCCCCACTATTATGACAATACTGGTTCCCACATCGCTGAGGGTGTGAAAGCCATCGGCTATTATGGACACGCTGTTTATAAGAAAGCCCACGACTAGTTTGACCGCTGCGAGCCCCAGGTTTCCCGCTATGCCCACATAGCCCTCCAGGCGGGCATATCTCGCACGCACCGAGGGGTCTCTGGGGTCTCCATAGTCCGGTATGAGGGCCATGGGCCTTTATCACGGCGGTGGTTTTTGTAATTTTGCCGAAACCAGCCGCAACATAGAGAGTGTAGAAAAGGGTGGGGGTTTTGGGAGTGGGGGTTATGGCATGTTGCGTATGATCTCTTCTGCCATTTCCAGCGTGCTGTTATTTCCCCCCATGTCGTAGGTGCGCACTTTTCCCTCGGCTATGGTTTTCGCCACTCCCTGCTCCAGTCTCTCTGCAAGGGCGTCCTCTCCGAGGTACTCCAGCATCATCTTGGTTGCCAGTATCATCGCTGTCGGGTTGACCTTGTACATGCCAGCGTATTTTGGAGCGGAGCCGTGGGTCGGCTCAAAGACGGCGTAGTTGTCCCCGATGTTGCCGGCGGGACTGAACCCCAGCCCCCCAACAAGCTGAGCGGCGAGGTCGCTTATTATGTCTCCAAAGAGGTTGCTTGTAACCAGCACATCGTAGTCCTGCGGGTTTTTGACCAGCCACATGGCCTGCGCGTCTATGTTCGTCTCCCACCTCTCTATCTCCGGGTACTCTTTTGATATCTCTCTGGCAACTCTCACGAAAAGGCCGCTGGTCTCTCTGAGAACGTTTGGTTTTTCCACGACTGTGACGCTCTTTCTCCCTGTTTTTCTGGCATACTCAAAGGCGGCGCGTATTATCCTCTCGCTTCCCCGCCGTGTTATTATCCTTGCGGTTATAGCCATTTCATCTCCCGGTACATCTTTGAACTTTTCCATCTTTTTGTTGTACTTTGCCATGACTTCCCGGAGATCATCAGGGATAGGATAATATTCAACACCACTGTACAACCCCTCAGTATTTTCTCTGAAGACCACCAGGTCTATGTCGTCACGATAGTTCAGAGGGTTGCCCTTGTACGCTTTGCAGGGGCGCATGTTTATGTAGAGGTCAAACTCCTGTCTCAGCCGGACTATGGGGCTGAAATAGACGTATCCTTTGCCCTGCAGGGAGGGATCAAGCTCTTTCTGTGCCTCGTCTTTTGGTTTGGATGTTATGGCTCCGAAGAGGCACACGTCGGTGTTTTTGAGAAGCTCTATAGTCCTGTCAGGGAGAGGGTTTCCCTCTTTTTTCCAGAACTCCCATCCCACGTCGCCATATAGGTACTCGGCGTCCAGGTTGAGAGCGTCCAGGACCATCATGGCCGCTTCCATGACATCTTTTCCCACACCATCGCCCGGCAACACGGCTATCTTGTATTTCGCCATATCTCGTTCCTCCTGCATGTTTTTTTACCACGCCCATATCATATCTCTTTTTTTCCGTCTGCTGTAACGCTTTTCTTATAAATAAACATCGCTGGCCCGGTTTTGTCAGGTAGGCTTGTCGGGTTGTTGGGTTGCCGGCGTATACCCCTCCCTCATTTTTTGCCTGCTTTTATGGACATCCTGAGCGCTTCCGTCGACTCCGGGTACCTGCCCATGTCCCACAGTATCCGGCTTTTGAGCTTCCACGCCTTTCGGTCGTCTGGCCGGTGTTCAAGGTATCTGCTCAGGACCTCCAGCGCCTCTTCTTTTTCTCCTGTGTTGTACAGCGAAGCGGCGAGGAGACGGGCGTATCTAATATAATCTCCCCATTTCTCCGGAGATGAAAGAACATCTTCCACGGCACTCCTGAGAAAAACGATGACACCTTCCGTTTTTCCATTCGCCAGAAGTATCTCGCCCAGGACGCCCTTTTCCCCGGGGGACAGGCGAACAGTCCCGGCGTATAGCCCCTCGCCCCCTTTTTTCAGGTCTCTTCCCACATTTTCCAGGATATCTCCAACTTCCCGGAAGGCCTGTTCATATCTATGAGACAACAGAAGGGCCCTTGCCATTTTTATTCTAACCCGTGTTTTTTCTCCTTCGTCCCCGTCCTCTTTTCTGTCTATCTCAGAGATAGCCTGTCTGTAGGCGTATATCGCCGATGCAAGGTTCCCCCTGGCCAGGTAGTCGTCGCCCGTCTCCTCCCATCCCACATTTTTCTGGTCCGGCGGCTCATGCCGTTGTCTCTTTCCCGACCATCTCGTATTCCTCATATATGTCATGTTTGACGTATCTGGCGGGGTCCCTATTTCCACGGCCGGGGCCGAAGCGGGCGTGGGCGCTGGGGGCGGAGAAATCCGGTGGCCTGTCTCTATCACCTGTCTCTGGAGTCGTTTCTGGAGCCGCTCAACTTCCAGCATGTACTGTTTCTTCTCCTCCTCCAGGGCCTTTCTCTGTTTTTCCAGATCGTCCACCCTCTCTTTTAGACGCTGGATGACGTCAATCCCCCTGGCCTCTTTCTTCATCTTTTCCAAGGCTTCTCTCAGAGTCTCATTTTCCCCGGCCAGCTCCTCTTTTTTCTGCCGCAGGGAGTCCACTTCCTCCTTTTTCTGCCCAATCTCTTTTTTCAGATTCGCCACAGCTTCCTCAAGGGATCTTATCTGGCTCTCTTTTTCTGCGATGACCTCCTCTTTTTCCCGAAGTATGCCCCTGAGGTGCCCCATATCCTTTTCCATGTCCTTTATTTTTTCCGCCAAGGCATGGTTCTCCTCTGCCAGGACGCTGAGGGCTCTTTCCGCCTTCTCCCAATCTTTTTCCCTTTCTCTCAGCACCTGCTCTTTTTCAGACAGCTCCCGCTCTTTTTCATACAACTGTTTTTCTTTTTCCTCAAGTTTTTTCTCGAGTTTTCCCAGCGCTTCGGCTTTTTCCAGCGCATCTGCCAGCTGTTTTTCTTTTTCTGCAATATCCTTTTCTCGCTGTCTTAGGCGCTTTTCTGCCTCTCGCAATTCCTCTTCCATGGCTCTCAGTTCTTTTATGACCCTTTTACGGGCGCTCTCCCACGCCTCTTTTTCCTCTCTGAAACGCTCCTGTTCTGCGGCGAGTTTTTCCCTCTCCTGTCTTATGCCCCTCTCTTTTGTTTCCAGGTTTTTCTCTTTTTCTTCAAGAGACCTCTCTTTCTCCCGGAGCACTCTTTCCTTTGTCAAAAGAGAGATGTTTTCTTTTCCGTCTCCGATGGTTTCTCCTGCCCTCTCCATCTCACCTTTTTTAACGCCCATGACGCTGCGGAGTGTTTCGGCGATGCTCCCGGCAGTAAAATCCTCCACCTCCGCTGTTCCCCCGGTGTTTTTTTGTTCGTTTTTTTCTGACATCTCACACACCATTGTCCGTCTGTCCACAGTATTTCAACGGGCAAAGAGTTTGCTAACTTTTATATCTTATCAACCATATAATGTTAGCGTGATATTAACGATATACGCATGTGAGGGTTGAATATGTCCATGGGAGAAAAAGAGGCAAAGGCCATGGCTAAAAACGCTAAAAAAAGCGCCAAGGCGGCTCAGATGGAAGCCAAGCGGATGAGCAGGGTGGCCAAGCTCCGCCAGAAAATAGCGAAAGAGAAGCTCAAAAAGACGAAGATTGAGGCGGAGATAAGAAAACTCCAGGCGAAACTGCACGAGATTGAGGCCAGAATACGCAAAATGGAGGCAGAGGCCAACCAGCTTGAGGGAAAAACTATACAGCAAAAACCCCTCTGAGCCCGGGGCATTCCACACGTCCAGTTCCCTATTTTAGCACTCCCTTTTCAAGCAAAACTTTGAGGTCTTCCAGAGACATCTTTTTGCCGGAGTCCAGTTTCTTTTTTGCCCCCTCAAACTTTTTCTGCTCTTCTCTAGCACGACGCCACCCGACCAGACGGGCGAGTTCCTTTTCAATCATGCGGACCTCTTTTCGCAGTTCATCGGCCTCCTCTTTCGCCCTGTCAATTTCCCCCTGGAGGGCGTTTATTTCCTCCCTTTTTTCAAGGTACATGCGATGGTACTTTTCTGCCTCTCCGCGAACGGAGTCCCTCTCCTTAAAAAGCCTTATCGCCTCTCTGTGTTCCTGGTTTGAGGCGGAGAGAAGCTCCCCTATCTCCTCGTAGAGTCGTCTGGCTTCCATCTCCCGGCGCATCTTTTCTTCCGCCTCTCTTCTCACCTTTTCGTCCAGGTCCTCTAGGTGCTCTTTCAACCTGACCTTGTCTCTCCATTCAAAGAAGAGCTCAAACAGAACAGCCTCGTTTTTGAGGGCCATGTCCGTTGACAGGAGGGTTTTGAACCCGCCGACGACCTGTCTTTCAAGGGTCTCCAGCGGCCCGCCCGCCTCCCGGAGCAGCCTCTTTTTCTCACGGCTCGCCTGGATGACGGTGTTTATCTTTTCCCTCATCTCTCTGGTGATCTCCCTCTTTTTTTTCATGAGCTCGGCGGCCATCTGGTTTATCTCGTCACGTTTTTTCTGGTGCTCCTTTGCCTGAGCCAGCAGTTCTCTGGCCAGGGAGTTGAGCTCGTCCCTTTTTCTGCGAAGTTCATTCGCTTCCGACCTCAGCTTTTTGGCGGTGTCAATCAACCGTCTTATTCTTTCCCGTGTGTCAGCGAGTTTGCTCTTTTTGTCTGCCAGAAGCAGGCGGAGCTCTCCCTCGGTCATTTTTTTGAGAGCGTCCTCATCCACTCCCACCACCCCCATCAGCGCTCTTTTCCTCTCCTTTTTTCTCCTCAGCGCCCCCGTTTTTTTCCTTTTCCATTCTGAGCCGGCTCTCCCAGTAATCTGCGGCTTCCTGGTGGCGTTCCACCATGTGGGACAGCCATTCAGCCCGTCTCTTCGCCCGCCCGACAGCGTTTGCCAGCTTCACGTACATCTCATGTGTCTCATCGGCCTCTTTTCGTACTTCCAGGAGGCGGGTGTGGATGCTGTCCGCTTCAACGGTTTTTTTGCCCAGTTCCTCAGCAACCCGTTTTGCTTCTTTTTCTATCTCAGGTTTTTTTCTGTACTCTGCGTTCAGCCGTTCTATCTCATCCATGAGATCTTTTATATGTGCCAGGTACTCACGCTCTTTTTCCAGCGTCACCGCCTCGGTCTGGAGCTTCCACTCGTATCGCTCTATTTCTTTCTGGATATCAGCGGTTTTTCCCATCTCCTTTTCCAGCCTCTCTTCGCTCTCAAAGAGTGAAAAAAACTGGCGTCTGAGACCTCTCATCTCGCTGTGCAGGTGTTCTCTTTTTTCCCGCAGCTCCCGGCTCAGGGTGTTCAGCGTGTCCCTTTTTTTTCTGAGTTCCTCCACCTCTGACTCGTTTTTCTGGAGAAAATTCTTCATCGCGTCCAGCTCTTTTTCAAAAAGAGAAGCGAGCAGGCGGTGTTTTTCAACCAGGAGGCCCATGAGTTCATCCCGGGTTATTTCCATCGGAGAAAACTGTTGCTCTTTTTCTTCCATAAACCTCTTCAGGGATTCTTCAACATTCACAGGAGATGGCAACGGGTCAACGTCTTTTTTGCCATCCATTTTTTTTACTTCAGATACGCCCCCCTCTCCCTCCGTTCTCTGCTCGCCGGACACGCATATCGCACCCCGGAGGGATCATATCGTTTCTATTTTGAAGAACACGTTCATGCCCTCCAGCGTGGCCCGTATCTTGTCAGCAAACCAGAGGGCATCCTTCACCGTGGCTTTGCTATCCCACCGGTACACGAAATCGTAGTTTCCCTGGGTGGGCTCAAACCCAAGCATCTGCAGTCGCTCCGCTACCTCAGAGGGCATCGCACCCTCGCTTGAGAAAAACACGGTGAGGTACGTGTTCATGGCTATCCCTGCACCTTATTTATCTTCGTGGTTTTTAAGTGTTTCTCTCCGTCAAAAAGCGTTGTTGAAGGAAACTGTGCGAAAGCACGGAGAAACTTTTTAATACCATCTTACTTCACGGGGCCATGGACCTGGGCAGAGAAGGGGTTGAGGACGTCCCCCAGTTGCTTGTGGTGTCTATGGTCGTGGTGATAGCAACGGGTCTTTTCATCTTTTACACAGCCACAGCCATCAGCGTGAGTAGAGAGACACGGAACGTGGCTCAATACGAAGATATGGCCCACAGTTTTGTCTGCTCAATTTACAACGACCAGCGATTGACCTGCGGAGAGCCCGGCAAATATGACCTGGTGGACCTCTTGGGGGGCGGTTTTGGCGTGGAAAAATTTTATCCACCGTCAAAGATGGGCTTTGACTACAACATAACCTTCGTTGACACCAGCCCGTATCCAGACCATTTTTCCACAGTTTATTTTTCCACGGCACACCCAGCAAAGAACAGGGTCTACGGAGAAACCGTGCCTGTCACTGTTGTGTGCGATGGTGGGGAGGTACACACATCTTACATGGTGGTGGTCATCTGGTGACAGCGAAATTGAGGGCAAAAGCGGCGCAGACATCTTTTATTGACGCCATGATATTCCTCCTCATAATCTCTGTTGCGGTTCTGGTGCCGCACTCCATACTTGTGAACCAGGCTGAGACGTTTGAAAAGCAGCGGATCTCAGTTCTGGGAGACACCGCGTCAATGGTGCTCAACGCTGTTCTTTCCTCAACCATGCCAGAGGCGGTTTTTGCAGGGGACAATGGCACAGAGAGGTTTTACAACATAGATGTGGAGACCGCCCTGCTCCTGGTTTACAGTTCAAACGAGGCGGAAAATGAGAACTTATCCGCTTTTGAGGAACAGGTGTTTATTAACCTGTGCGGTTCAACGCCGCCGGGGTTCAAGAGTGCTCTGGAGGTATCTGTTAATGGTCCAGGTTCGGTCGCTCACATAGGGCCAGAGCCACCGGCGAGCTTTGCCTCCGCGGTGCGAGCATATCCCGGAATGGACGTGGCGATATCTGTCATGGTCTGGGAAAAATGAGCATTCACAAAGCATAAAAACCTGATCCGTTATATTCTCCTCGTGCCGTAGCTCATTCAAGGAGCCCTTTGGGTTCCTCTGCTTTGCTACGGCGCTACGCAATATATGCCGCCGTATGAGTGAAATGCGAGAGCATTTCACGAGTAGGCGGGATTACGCAGCGAAGCGGAGTAATGCCGCCGTATGAGTGAAGTGCGGGAGCATTTCACGAGTAGGCGGGATTTGCGGAGCAAATGCCGCCGTAGCTCATTCAAGGAACCCTTTGGGTTCCTCTGCTTCGCTACGGCGCTATGCGATTGGTGCCGCCGTAGCTCAGCTGGTGGAGCGGCTGACTTGTAATCAGCAGGTCGGGGGTTCGAATCCCTCCGGCGGCTCCTATTACCCAAAAAAACCAACTAACAGGAGGAGGGATGAGGCAGAGGAATACGCAGTATTCCTTGAGCGAATCCCTCCGGCGGCTCTGTTTTTTGGGTTGAGACCTCAGGGTCTGGTTTGACCGGGGGGAATCAACGCCCATTACTTTTAAGTACCACTATTTATTGAAGTGAAAAACCGGATAGTTGCGCGGAGGCAAAAAGATGGCACGGATTCATGCCAGAAGAAAGGGGCGTTCCGGCTCCAAGAGGCCATACGTGACAAAGAACCCGGAGTGGGTTCCTCTCAGTGCTGATGAGATAGTTGATATAATAGTTGAAAAGGCTAAGAAGGGGGTCCCGCCGAGTCAGATTGGTCTAATTCTCCGCGACCAGTATGGTGTTCCCAGCGTAAAACTGGCCACAGGGAAGAGCATGCTGGACATTCTCCGGGAACACGACCTGGCTCCGAAAATTCCTGAGGATATGATGAGCCTGATGAAACAGGCAGTCCGCATCCATGCACATCTACTTGAAAACCCCAAAGATATTCACAACAAACGAAACCTGTCTCTCACCGAGGCCAAGATAAGGCGCCTTGAGAGATATTACAAGAGAACAGGTGTTTTACCATCTGACTGGAAGTACACCCTCAAAGAGGCGGAACTCCTGGTTAGCTGACCGGGGGTGAGGTGTTTTGCCCACCGCCTCCGACATTCTTTCCCCTCTTTTTTATGAGAGAGTTGAGAGGGGTGTGGAGGTGGTGGTTTCCACGGAAAAGCGGGTCAGGGTTTTCACACATCACGACGCCGATGGCATAAGCGCGGGCGCTGTTTTTGGGGTTGCGATGGAGCGTGTGGGATTAGAGTATCATCTGTCTGTGCTCCACTCTCTTGAAAGGGGTTTTGTGGAGGGGCTGCGCCACGACGGCCTGGCAGTCTTCTTGGACATGGGAACAGGGTTTGCGGATGAAATTGAGGCCAAAGTGAAAAGGGGAGATCTTTTCGGGGCGATCATACTGGACCACCACCGTCCGGGTGGAGACACGGGAAAGGTGGATGGGAGCGGGGAAAAAGAGGGGCTGGGTGACGTGGGGGATGATGGAGGTGCTGGAGGGGTGGATGGTTTTGTGCACATAAACTCTCACATGCTCGGCGTGGACGGGACCAGAGATGTCTCAGCGGCCACGATGGCTTTTCTTTTTGCACTGGCTCTGGACCATGAGAACTGGGATCTCGCCCCTGTGGGTCTTGTAGGTGCGATGGGGGACAAACAGGCGATGGGGGGTTTCACGGGGCTGAACCATGTGATATACGAAAACGCTCTCAAAAAGGGATACCTGGAAGAAAAATGGGATCTGCTTCTCCGCACCGATGTATCTCTTAGGGAGGCTCTTGTGTTTTCTGCCGACCCTTTTTTCAGGGGCTTGTCCGGTAGGCTCGATAGGGCTGAAAAAGTGCTTGTGGAGTGGGGCTTTGATCCCTCAATCACCTTTGCTGATCTGAGCGACGAAAAAAAGAGGGCTCTCGGTGGCCTCCTCTCCCTGCACATGCTTGAAAGCGGTGTTCTGCCAGAGGTTGTGGAAACCCTGTTGGGGAACAGGTTTTTTGTCCCGTCTTTTGGGATGTACATGGACGTCCTTGTGGACCTGGCCAACGCCTGCGGGGAGGGCGGGAAACCGGGGGTGGGGGTCGCGGCTCTCATGGGCTCAAAGTGGGCTGTTGACGAGGCCAGAGAATTTGAGGCGGAGCACAGGCGTTTTCTCGTTGAGAATCTGGTTGCCCTTGAGGACTCCTTTAAAAGCGGACAGATTGGAGAGATGGAAAACATAAGGTTTTTTCAAAACGACACTCCCGGAATAGCGGGCGCCCTGGCGGGGGTAGGCATTCAGTACATTTTGCCACCAGACAAACCTGTTTTTGCTGTCACACCCATGGAAGACCGGACCAGGATATCTTCTAGGGCAAACAGGCCTCTCGTGGAGGAGGGGGTTGATCTGGCAGAGGCGTGCCGCCGGGCCGCCGCAGCTGTGGGGGGAAGTGGAGGAGGCCATCCCATAGCCGCCGGGGCATCTATCCCACCTGGAAAAGAGGAGGTCTTTCTGAGAGAAGTTGATAAAATTGTGGGGGAACAGAAAAAGAAAAACAGCACCCAGAGCGCGGAGAATGTGTGAAGGGGGGAATGTGGGAGGGGCTCAGAGTTTTGTGCCGCACTTTGGACAAAAACGGCTGTCCGGGGGGATCTCCGCCCCACATTTTGGACACGTGAGCTTTTCAAACAGTTTGGCTCCACAGTGTCTGCAGAACCGGTCTCCCTCTCCAACTTCCTGGCCGCACACGGGGCATACAATGGCGAAGACGATTTCAACGCCGCACCTTGGGCAGAACCTGTCGTCTGCTGTGATCTCAGCGCCGCACTCCGGACAGGTGAGCGTGTTTTCTTCTACAACACCCTCTTCCGGTCCAACAGTTTCCCCGTTTTCTGACTCGAGTGTGGCGGGTTTTGGCTGCGGCGGGATGGACGTGATGGACATCTCAACTACCACCTCGGCCATCTTTATGGCCCTGTTTGCCAGTGAGAGAGCCCTCGTGTACTGCTGGCGTGAAAAGGCGTAGCGTGCTTCTTCTAGGACCCCCCGTGCCTCTGTCATGTCTGTGCCCCGCTGTTCGCTAAGCTCTATTGCCTCTGCTGCCCGCTCTATTGTGAACCTGGCGGGCAGGCGGTCGTTTCTCTTTATCAGGGCCTCCTGGGCCCTCCTGTGCAGATCCTTTATGACCTCCATGTCTGGGCTTTCTTCGTGGGCTTCGTTGTTGTCTTCGTTTTCTTCGTTTTTATACACAGTGTCACCCTTCACGGTTTTTTCTTTTGTAACGATGGTTTCATATGGTTTTTTCTCCCTAATCTTTTTTTCGCCAGCCAACGATACTCCGCCCAGCGACACCTTGCCTGTCCCACTTTTTTCTCTACCGGGCTCACCGCTGCCACCGGGCCGGGAGCTTTTTTCTTCCCTGTGGGTTCGGAGGCGCTGTCTGGCGGTCTCTCTGGCGGTCTCACAGTATGTCATGGCAAGACGGTAGTTGCGACTCCCATAGGCATCTCTGGCCATTTCCAGCAGAGCCAGCGCATCTCTGCCCGCGGGTGTTTTTTCCAGCCCCCGCATCTTCAACATCTTCTCCGTGGACTGTATTGCGCTGTACACGCTGTCTCCACTAAGTATCTTCGCTTTTTCTCTCTGCACGAGGAGCCGTTTTATCCTCTTTATGGACATGTACAGACTGAGAAAGGCCAAGAAGAGAATCAGCAGTATGATACTGGTGTATGTGAAAGGACTCATCTCACCGCCTCCCCTTTTTTTCTTTTTTCACCTGCTCCCACAGCTCTTTTCTGTGTGCTTCCAAGAGGTTGTTCTCCTTTCCAAGGTATTCTGCGAAAGTCACGAGGCGCCCCGTTGAATAAGCGTCTCTGAACATCTCCCTGTACCTGAGATCTCTGAGGAGGTGGTGGTCCAGCACGATTGTGGCGGAGGTCTCATCAAGGAGGCGTCCCGTGTTTTTTTGTGATATCTCAAGGTTTTTCTCGCTGAACCGGTAGCCCAGGAAATACGTGGGTGGGCCGTCGGCGAGTACCACCTCCGGGTCCCGCTCTGTTATCCACTCCACTTCTCTGTCGTCCAGGAATCCCTCCACGTCGCTTGTGTGTATCAGACGCCTTATCTCGCCATTTCCCCCTCTGGCGTTGTTGTCTTCAACGTATGTCATTATCACATAGCCTAGCCGGGTCCCGGGCGGTCCGTGGGGCACGGGGGGAGAGAACTCAACACCCACGCCCCCGATGTCAAAAGATTTTCCGTCCGCGAAAAAAACCTCTGCGCCATCGTCTATTTCTTCCAGGAAAAAAGCCGCTCTCTCCCTCTGGCTCCTGTTTATCTTCTCCGTGGGGTGTTTCACGTACAGCTTTTTTCCCTCGTGCATCTCTCTGATGGGTGTGTGGTGGTCGTAGTGGTAGTGGGATATTATCGCCACATCACATTTTTCCATGGCGCGCTCTATTTCTGTAGCGTATCTGCTGAGGGCCTCTTCTTCCTGGGGGGCGGGCGGGAGGCCATACCGTCTTGGGCCGAGGGCCACTCCGGGGTCTATAAAGATGTTCACAGACGAGCTTTCTATCATCGTTGCCATGGACCGCACGCCCATGGAATCTGAGACGGCGAACGCAACTCTCATTTCCACCATACCTCACGTCTATCTCTTACTTTCTATCTCTTTTGGGGTTTAAAACTCTATTCATCGCCCCCTCGTTTTCCGGAAAAATGTTTATATCCACAATCTAATGGTGAGCCGATGGAAAGAGATATGAAAGCTGGGCCAGATGGATCGCATGGGCCCGGGACTTACGCCGCTGACACACCCAGGGACACAAGTGTAAATGAAAACCGCCTGGTCTTGCCTCCTGAAAAACAAAAACGCCTATTTTCCCTACTGTTGCGGACGATTTTGCTTGAGGTCCTCGTTCTTTTAGCAACGGCCCTCCTGGGTTTTTCTCTCCAGGTGTTTCGTCCTGCAGAGGTTCTCGTAGATCTCTTCCACACTTATGCCCCGGCGGTGGTTGTCTCAGTGCTTTTTCTCATCCTGGTCAAACTCGTGCTTGATGTCATAAACCTTGTCCTCACGAGCACAGTTGAGAGGTACAGGGCATCAGAGGCCTCCGTGCGAACAATATGGCGTCTCATATATTACACGGTCTGGTTTTTTGTTCTCCTGGCTCTCTTTCTCTCTTTTGTTAGCGACGTGTGGGCTTATATGTTCTCCATAGGCGTCATTTTAGCGGCTCTCATATACGCACTGGCTGATGTGATAAAGGACGTCTTGGCGTGGTTTATAATAGTCATACGACGTCCCTTCAGGATAGGGGACGTGGTGGAGGTTGACGGTCGCAGAGGATATGTGGTTGATGTTGGTCTCACCCACACCCAGATGCGGGAGATGGGCAACTGGGTGCCGGGCGAACTCTACACGGGCAGGATAACGTTCGTTCCCAACAGGAACCTGCTGAGCGATGGCGTCTATAATTACACGCTCCGCAACCCCTTTGTTTACGACTTCCTGGGGGTGCTGGTGACATATGAAAGCGATGTTGACCTGGCAGCCAGAGTTCTGAGAGAGTGCGTGGAAGAGAGGCTTTCGTCCACAGATTTCTCTCCCTTTCTAAGGGCGGTTGAGACAGAGGACCTTTACAAAAAGATGCCAGGCCGTGTGGAAGTGTTCATGGATTTGCGCGACTCGGGAATAGAAGTGGGCGCTCTCTACCTCGTGTCCTTGTTTGAAAAGACACGTGTGCGAAGCGATGTTTACAGGTGTTTCCTGAGGCGAATAAGAGACATTGAGAACGTTGAAATAGCATATCCACACGTTGAGGTTGTCGGCCTGGGTGGGGGTGGGAAAAAAGATGCGTGAGATTGTGGTGGGAGAGGAAAAGTACGCCGGAAGAAAAGAGGAGAGATTGCGCTCCTTTCTCAGACGCTTCTCTTCGTGTGCCGTGGCTTTTTCAGGGGGCGTGGACAGCTCATACCTCCTGGCTGTGTGCTCTGAGGTCGTGCCCAGGGTGGTTGCCGTGACAGTCCACTCTCCCCTCATGCCGGGGAGGGATTTTGAGGACGCAAAGCGTCTGGCTGAGAAGCTGGGAGTTGAGCACGTTGTCGTTGAGTCTCTGCCCCCCCGCAGGGTGGTTGAAAACCCTGTTGACCGGTGTTATCACTGCAAATCCCACGAGTTTTCACTCATAAAAAGAGTGGCTGAAGAGAGGGGGCTTGAGGTGGTGTTTGATGGCTCAACGGCCGGGGACCGTGGCGATTACAGGCCCGGTATCCGTGCCCTGAGAGAGCACGGAGTTTTGTCCCCCCTCATGGTAGCGGGGTTTTTCAAAGAGGACATAAGGGCGATGTTGAAAAAGAGGGGGCTGTGGCTGTGGAACAAGCCTCCATCTGCATGTCTGGCCTCCCGGATCCCGTGGGGGACGCCGCTGGACTACGATGTGCTGGAAAAGGTTGATAAGACAGAGGATTTTCTCAGGGAGGTCGGTTTTTCATTTGTTAGGGCGAGATACGAGAACGGTGGTCTGCGGGTGGAGATAGGGGACGATGTTAATCCGGGCGAGGCTGTTGAGCGTATAAGGGATGTATATGAGACACTTCTTTCCATGGGGTGGCGGTGGGTGGCTGTTGATGTGTCGGGGTACATGCCATCCGGTAAGAGGTCCCTCTTGGGCGTGAGAGAGGGGGGCGGTGGTGGGGTGGAAAAGACAGAAAGAGGGGGTGTGTGACTCTGGCCGCCGAAAATGAGAGAAAAAACCTTTTTGCAGACCTTGAGCGGGGGAGAAGGACGCTTCTCCCGGAGGTGGTCATGGGGCTGGGAAAAGACGATGAGACTCTTTTGAAAGCCGTTGAAAACCTGTTGGAAAAACACCCTGTCCTCGTGACAAAGATGTCCCCCCACCAGGTTGACCTGTTGCGGGATTCTTTTTCAGAAGTGGTCTTTGACAGGAAAGCTGGCATAGGCCGCGTCGGCGGCCGATGGGACGTGGATGTCGGGAGAGCCATGGTGATCTCTGCCGGGTCATCTGATTACCCGGTGGCCGAGGAAGCGAGTTTTTCTCTGGAATATCTGGGCCTGGGGGTGGAGCGGGCATATGATAGGGGCGTGGCCGGCGTCCACAGGGTTTTTGAGCCTGTAGAAACCCTCAGGGAGAACCCTGATATGGGAGTTGTTGTTGTGGCAGGGATGGAGGGTGCTCTCCCTTCTTTTGTGGCGGCTGAAATCCCCCAGCCGGTGGTCGCCGTGCCCACCTCTGTTGGCTATGGTTCCTCTTTTAGGGGCGTGGCCGCCCTTTTATCCATGCTGAACTCATGTGCCCCGGGTGTGCTGGTGGTGAACATTGACAACGGCTTTGGTGCGGCCGCTGCTTTGTACAAGATTATGAAAATGCGTCTCTCACGCCGCTGACCCATAGATACCCTTGGTGGTTTCGTTTCACAAATTTTTTCAACTATAGACGCTTTCTGGTTTTCATGGGCGAGCACGACGACGATACTGCTGGCAGCGGGGAAGAGGGCGAGTCTGAAGAGCTCAGCGGTTACACCGCTGTCAGGATATCAAAAAAACTGCATGCCACCGTAAAAGAGTTTATTGGCGAACACCCGGACTGGGCGTGGGGCGGTCTCGCCGATTTTGTGAGGGACGCGATAAGATATTACATGGCCTATGTGCGCCGGCAGGACGACTTCAAAGTGGTCCGCCTGGGAAAACTGCCTAAAAGGGTGCTTGAGCTGGCTGAGCCGATGATGGACATAGATATGTACGAGAGATTCAGGAAAGACATTGTCGGGGTCGTGGCCTCCTTTAACCCTTCTGAGGATCCGGATCTGTTTTTTGATGCCGTGGTGGAGTGTCTTGGGAAATACATCGGAAGAGAGCTTGCGGGCCTGGTTGTTGAACAGCTGTACATGGCAGAGTCAAATAGCGACAGCGGTGAACGGGGAAGGACGGGGATAGGGCCTTTTTCTGGTGATAGGTGGGATAGAGATGATGATATGGAGGGCGACGGTTTAGAGGAGGGGTGAGCTGTGGAAGGAGAAGGGTCTGGCAGAACGAAGGAGACCGGTCTTCGCAGGGCTGTCCCAACGGGGATTGAGGGCCTGGACACCATCTTGAACGGCGGCCTTTTGAGCCCGGGAATATATGTCGTGTCCGGTGCGACCGGAACTGGAAAAACAACTCTCGCCCTTCATTTTGCTGTGAACATGGCGTTTTCCGGTCACAACGTTTTATATGTTACACTGGAGGAGGGAAAGGAGGAGATAAAGGCGAATGCGCCGCCGGGCCTTCGCTCCCGTCTGGCCAGGTTTTCTTCCCACAGCAGAGTGCTTTTGTCCGAGGGGACAAGAGATGGCGCTGGCGTGGGATCTGCGCGTGCTGGTGGGGTGGACGAAAAAGGCTGGGATGAAAAGGGCGTGAGGACCGGCCGCCTGTATTTCCTTGATTTTTCGTCTATACGGGAGTTTTATGGTCTGTGGGGCTCAAGGGGTCTTCGTGGCAAAGAAAGCGGGGGTGATGTCTGGCTGTCATCTGTCGCAGAGGTCGTCCAAAGACGCAAAGAGGAGTCCGACGTCTCTGTGTGTGTGCTTGATGGCGTCTCTGCGCTGGCACAGATGTACCCCCGGGACAGCCTTTTCAGGGAGGACTTTTTCCGCCTGGCCAGAAAGGTCAAGTCGCTTGGCGTTCTCTGTCTCATGACGGCTGAGAGCAGCCAGGGCGGCCGGTGGGTGGACGTTGAGAGATATGTTTCTGACGGCGTGTTCCATCTGTCTTTTGAAAGCGAGGGGCGATATCTCTCTGTTCTTAAGACCCGTGGAAGGGGGTTTATTTCTGGCTGGCATGAGATGGAGATAGATAGGGACGGCGTGAAGGTCTATCCCTCTGTTTTTCTCAAGGGAGGCGGTGCTGGTAAGGGGATGGGCGCTGTGATGGGTGCTGGCGGTGGAAATGGGGGTGAGAGGACAGGGCCAATCCGGTTTGAGAGCTTTGGCGTCCGGGGACTTGACGAGATGGTAGGCGGGGGACTACTGCCAGGGGAAATCATCTTTGTTAGCGGGAGCCCTGGGACCGGAAAAACGCTTCTGGGGTTGCACTATGTTGCAGAGGTAGCCCGGACGGGCGGGCGCGGGATATATATCTCTTTCAAAGAGAGCGCTAGCCGCCTTGGAAATGTGGGAGACCGCTACGTCGGGCTGTTCAGCAGAGGGCTGAGGGATGGAAAGATATCTATCAGGAGCCTGTCTGTTTTCTCTCTTTCTCCGATGAAGCATCTCCACGAAATAAAGCGCCTCACAGAGGGCGTGGATAGGGTTGTTTTTGATGCTGTGTCGGATTACAGAAAAATGCTGGGAAGGCGTTCTCACGACCCCGATTTTTACACGTTCATGGAGATGCTCATATCCATTCTCCGGGAAAACGGGTGTGGGGCACTGTTTATATCTGATAGCCCGGAGATCATGGGCTCTTCTCTCGGCGGAGAGCTGCCTGTCATGTACATGGTTGACACGGGCATCGTGCTAAGGCATATGGAACTGGCCTCGGAGATGAAAAAGGTCATAATGGTTTTGAAAAGAAAGGGTTTTGAGCACAGCGTTGAGATAAAGGAGCTGGGCATAGACCGTGGGAGGATAACAGTTGGTGAAAAGTTCAGAGGCGTTGAGGGAATCTTGACTGGAAGAGCCTCTGTTCTTGAGGAGCGGATTGAGAAATTTTTCGGATGATTTTCGGATCAGGTTGAAATGGGGAGAATAGGCGGCTGGTTCATTTATTTTGAGAGAACGCCGTCGTATTCGCCCCGGTCTATGAGGCGCTGGACCTCTTTGGGGTTTTTTCCGTCCACGGTGACACCCATGGACACGCAGGTTCCTATGATTGTTTTGACTCTCTCTTTGAGGGTTTTTCCCATCAGGCTGTCTCCTTTCATCTCCGCTATTTTTATCACCTGTTCCATGGTGAGGTTGCCCACAGTTTCCCGGCGTGGGCTGTGTGCTCCCTTTTCCAGGCCAAGTTCTTTTTTTATGAGCGCTGTTGCCGGGGGTGTCCCGACGGTCACCTCAAATTCTTTTGTTTTTGGGTCCACTTTTATCTTTACTGGGACTTTCATGCCGGCGAACGATTTTGTTTTTTCGTTGATCACTTTGACTATTTCCATTATGTTGACTCCGAGAGGGCCGAGCGCCGGTCCAAGGGGCGGCCCGGGAGTTGCTTTTCCACCGTCAACGAGCACTTCCACGACCTCTGCCATCATCTGCACCTCCTTTCTGCTCATCTGTTGCTGTCTTTTTCTTTTTCCAGCACCCGTATGCTGTCGCCTTTGATGGTCACGGGAATGGGAACCATGGCTTCTATGAGCTCAACCGTTATCTCCTCCTTTGACTCGTCTATCTGTTTGACACGGGCCTTTTCTCCTTTGAAGGGCCCGGCGATGAGTTCCACGATGTCTCCCTCTTTTATGCCCGACACGAGGGGTTTGGGAGTCAGATAGGGGGCTATGTCGTCAAAGGTCAGGCCGGTGTCTGTCCGCTCAACGAGTCCCCTGGCTTTTCTTATACCTCTAACGACATCTTTGAGGCGATCCCTGTTCATGGCCTCAACGAACACATACCCCCGGAGTTTGGCCGGGGACAGGACGGCAAAAACAGCGACATCGCTTCTCATGGCCCTGTTACCTATCGCCTCGGCCACATCTCTCTCCTGGCCTATCTGTGTTTTTACAACAAAAAAGTTCTGCTGGGCAGACGTTATCAGGGATATGGTGTCTGTGACCAGGCTGTCTCCCTTTGACGTCCCTGTTAATATGATGTCCACCTTATCTCCGTACCGTACGCCGTGTGGGACGTGTACATGGACCCGGAAGGTTTTTTCTCCCCCTGCCGGGACGTTTATCTCCGCCTCTCCTGTCTCATTGAACTCTATGTTCTCAAATTCTATAGGCCACTCCGGGGCCTCTTCTCCTTTCTGTGCCGAGAACAGGACGCTTTTTTTGATGATTATCGCATCATCTTTTTTGCCCGTGTTCTTTACCACAACGGTGTATTCAACGTCTGATCCCCCCACCACGGCTTTTTTTGTCTCTTCGGCATGGAACTCAAACGCGTAGACCTGTTCGGGTCTTTTTATTTCTTCTTCTTTTTGTTTGGGGGCGGAAGATTGTTGTTTTCCATCAAAAAGCCCTATTTCTGTGATGGAGACCACCTCTGCTTTCTTGTCACCTTTTGTCTATATTCCCAAGGCAGATGTCATCTTTGACCAGAGAAGCCATATCAAAAAGCCCAGACCGCCTATGAGCACTATCCCCAGCCCGGTTATCTCCACTATTTTCACATATTCCTCCGGGGTGGGCTTGACGGCCATTTTCAGCACTCTGCCGTATTTTCCCTTGCCGATGCTTTTAAAACGCGCCTCTATGCGTCTCTGAAGTTCCCAGCTCCGTTCCACAACCCTGTTGAAGTCCATGGGGCATCACTGACCATTTGCCAGACGGTCATGGGAGTCACTGGATGAAATCAATCCCGACCTCTCTGGGTGCCACCCTGCCAAGCGATTCTGCTCTGCCGGTTATCTGTTTGGAGCGAACGCCTGTTATGACCACCATCACCCGGAGTGTGTGCTCAAGTGTCGGGTCAACGGCTGCACCCCATATTATCCTAGCGTTTGGACTGATTCTATCCTGGACGATTTCTGCGACTTTCTGAGCCTCTGCTATGGTCATGTCAGGTCCGCCGACCACGTTTATCAGGGCACCGGTCGCCTCGCTTATGTCAACCTCCAGCAACGGGGAGTTGAGAGCCTCTTCTATGGCCTCCTCTGCCCTGTTCTCGCTGTCGCTCTCTCCAAGTCCTATCATCGCAACGCCTGCTCCCTTCATCACCGTCTTGAGGTCGTTGAAGTCCAGGTTGACAAGTCCCGGTTTGGTTATGATCTCGGTTATTCCCTTTATTGAGCGCACGAGAATCTCGTCGGCCACCCTGAAGGCCTGGTCCAGGGGGAGGCGTGGGACGAGTTCTATGAGCTTGTCGTTCGGTATTACTATCACTGTGTCAGCCACTGCTCTTAGCTTCTGCAGACCGTATTCGGCGTTCTGGAGACGCTGTGTCCCCTCCGCTTTGAAGGGATACGTGCATATGGCGATGGTGAGCGCCCCGGACTCTTTTGCCAGAGCAGCCACAAACGGGGCACTCCCGGTCCCTGTGCCGCCGCCGAGACCACAGGTTATGAAAACCATGTCTGCTCCGGAGAGTGCCTGGCGTATTTCGTCTTCGGCTTCTCTGGCCGCTTCCTCGCCCACCTGCGGTATGGCACCTGCTCCGAGGCCCTTTGTGCATCTGCGTCCGAGCAGTATCTTATGGGGGGCGTTGGTGGTGAGCAGGTGCTGTGCGTCCGTGTTCAGCGCATAGAGTTCAACGCCCATTATGTTTGATTCCATGAGACGGCTTATGGTGTTGCACCCGGCTCCTCCGCACCCGAATATCTTTATGTTTGTTTTAAGTGCTCTGAGGACCTGTTCCAGTTCCATGTCTTCCTCTGCTGTTTCTCCCCCTATCCTGGGCACCGGGCTGGGGGGAGCCTGGGCTGTCCCTGCTCGGGCGAGCACCTCTTCAACTATGGACTTCATGCTCTGTTCCTCCCAATAGTTTATCCTCTAACAGCATCACCTGGAGCCCACAAACCGTGTGGGCTTCATGGGGGAATACATCTTTGACTATAAATAAGTTAAGGGTGTTGTTGCTGTTTTGAGTTGTTGATAAATTTTTGAATCATCCCGCCCGCTCTTTGTATGCTGTAAAAAGATCGTGCTCCACCCCCCGGGCTTTCCCGGCATTTATGAGTATGTCCGCTATGTCTTCGGGGAGGGAAACCACGTCGTCTTTTTTCAGGGAATACACGCCGTGTGGGCCCACGAACTCGTCAAGGTCTTCCAGAACTACCAGCGTCTTGAGCCTTTCCGGGAGAGTTGTCTTTCCTGTCCCCTCCCCTTCCGCGAGGCCTTGGACACCCGGGGCGATGTCGTCCATTCCCCCGCCGCTTCCTTTTGTTTCTTTAGTCTTTTTCTCAGAGATTTTTGTCTCCGTAGATAAGACTGCGCTGTCTGTTTCTGGCTCTTTTGTCTCCAGCCCTTGTTCCTCTCTTTCTTCTTTTTCTGTTTCCTCTGTTTTTTCTTTTTCTTCTTCACGGGCGGGGATGCCTCTGCGGTAGTGTTTTCGTCTGAACATCCAGAAACGCCTTTTTTTTGCGGCGGACCCCGTTCCCAGCACAGCGTCTTTGGAGGTCATAAGTGCTTCAACGATGGCGTCAAACAGTTCTCTCTCTTCAAACGTCAGGCCGTCTTTTTTCACAGGGAGGCCAGAGGCCCTGTGATACGCCAGTGTGAGGATCTTCCTCTGTCTCATCAGGAATATCTTTTCCATGGCAGACCTGGCCTTCTCAAGGGTTTCCTCCAGGGCCCTCAGCTCAGGGTTTGTTTCCCCAGTTTCTTTTTCGTCCCTTCTTTTCCTCTCTATTTCCAGTTCCAGGCCTTCAATGTACTCCGAGCAGCGGGCATAAAACTCCGGCTCCAGCTCGCTCAGCGTGCTGCTTTTTTTTTCCTGGCGTAAAACCCTGTGAAGGTCTCCGAGCCCTATTGTGTGTCCACCGGCCATCTGATAGGGTATCTCGTTGCCCTATTATTTCTTTTTGGGAGACATGGGCAACGATAAAAATAGGGTGAAAAATAGATTGGACACCATCTCTTTACGCCACAAAGTATAAACACTCCCTGGCGTTCTCCACATCGGGTGATAATGTGAGCAGGACATCTCGCATCCCTGGTTTTTACAACCTTCCACCAGAAGAACGTTTGAGAATCGTGGCGGAGTTCGCCGGGCTCACAGACGAAGAGAAAAAGGCCCTGCTGGGAAAAACGTTTGGCATAGATGACGCCAACAGGATGATTGAAAACGTAGTGGGCATATGGCCCCTCCCTCTGGGCATAGCCACGAACTTTGTGGTCAACGGAAAAGACGTCCTGGTCCCGATGGCCATAGAAGAGCCGTCTGTGGTGGCCGCTGCCAGCAACGCCGCAAAAATCGCCCGCATAAAAGGGGGATTCACTGCGGAGGTGTCCGGGAGCGAGATGATCGGCCAGGTCCAGCTGGTTGACGTCCCCGACCCGGAAACCGCTGTGGAAAAGATACGTGGGGCGGAAGAGGAACTGCTCTCCATAGCGAACTCGCGCGACCCCGTGCTTATCAAATTCGGCGGGGGAGCAAAGAGAATTGAGGCGCGGGTCGTTGACACCTCCGGGGGAAAAATGGTGGTCGTACACCTGGTGGTGGATGTAAAAGATGCCATGGGCGCCAACGCTGTTAACACGATGGCAGAGGCGATAGCACACCACCTGGAGGACCTCAGCGGAGGGAGGGCACTCCTGCGGATAATATCCAACCTGGCCGTCTACCGTGTTGCCAAGGCGAGAGCGGTCTTTGACAGGGAGGCCCTGGGGGGTGAAGGGGTGGTGGACTCTATAATAAAAGCGTTTGCTCTGGCAGACGCCGACCCCTATAGGTGTGCAACGCACAACAAAGGAATAATGAACGGCGTCTCGGCCGTGGTGCGTGCCACCGGAAACGACACACGGGCCGTTGAGGCAGGAGCACATGCCTATGCTTCCAGGGATGGCCGGTACAGGAGTCTCACGAGGTATTACAAAAACGAGGACGGCGATCTGGTGGGGGAGATTGAGATTCCAGTGGCTGTTGGTGTTGTGGGCGGCGCCACCCGCGCTCATCCAGTTGCCAGGGCGTGCATAAAGATTCTGGGAGTGAAAACGGCGTCGGAGCTCGGCGAGATTCTCGCTGCCGTTGGCCTCGCTCAGAACCTGGCCGCTCTGAGGGCTCTGGTGACGGAGGGCATCCAGCGCGGTCATATGCGTCTACATGCCAGGAACATAGCCGCCCAGGCGGGGGCTGTGGGAGATGAGATAGATGTTGTGGCCAGGAAAATGGTTGAACGTGGAGAGATAAGAGAGGACGTGGCCAGAGAGATACTGGACGAGATAAGGGAAAAAAAGGGATCCTCCCCTCATTAACCGGTGGTGTTCCCGTTGAGGTCTTCATTTAAAAGAGAGGGCGCAGATGCAGGAGAGAGGGGTTTTTTAGCGGACATCATCTTAATGCGCGGCCATATCGTGGGCGTTTTCGGCTTTTTGTTCTTTCTCGTGTTTGCGTTCATAGCCATGGCCGTCTATCCCGGAGGGTATAGTTTTTTTGGACAGGTTTTCAGCGAGCTGGGCGTGGCTTATCCATCCTCGCTCTTTTTCAACTCGGCGGTCATAGTAACCGGGCTATGTATGTTTCCGTTTTTTTACAGGGTGTCACATGAAATATCCGCCGAGTGGCTGGCCGGGTACGGGCGGAAGGTTTTTCTGGCCAGCGGTTTCATTTCTGCTCTGGGATTGATCGGCGTTGGCGTTTTTCCCATGAACGTACGCCCCTACCACTTCTATGCCGCCCTCCTGTTTTTCTTCTTCGCCGCCCTCTCAACGTTTCTTTTCGGGCTCAACACGCTCAGAGACAGAGAGCAGTGGAACATGGCGGATTTTTTCGTGTCCATGTCAGTCTCCGTTATGGTTTTCCTGCTGGTCGTTGTGATGATGCCCCGTTTTGATTCCTACGAACCCGTCGTCCAGAAGATGGCTGTTTTCAGCGTTGGCCTCTGGGCTGTGTACATGGCTCTGAAGGCTGAGCGCCAGGGGCGCCGGGAAAAGGGACGGAAAGAATAAGCGCTCATCTGTGGCTCAGAATTCCTGGGGAGCCCTGCTTTTGTCCCACCAGAAGGTCCTGCCGCAGTCCAGGCACTTTCCGCTCCCATCGTCGTAGAACTCCAGGTTTGTGCTGCCGCACTCTTTGCACTTTCCTTTTGTTGGCTTCTTTTTCTCAGATTTTTCCGGTGGGTTCTCCCGGACCGACGCTGTCTCTTCTGTGGGCGCGGGCGACGTCTCTGGCGCTGGCACTCCGGGGACGGGCTGTGGTGGAGCAGGTGGGACGGGCTGTGGTTGCTGGTAGGCGGGATACTGGGCAGGCGGCTGCTGGGGTGCCTGGGGCTGATACTGTTGTGCCGGCTGGTACATGGGCTGCTGGCGTCCCGGGGGCGGCTGATATGCCTGGGGTGGATACTGTGACTGTTGCTGTGCCGGGTACTGCTGTGCCGGGGGCTGAGTGGCTGGTTGTGGGGGTGCCGTGGTGTGGGTTGGTTTTTTCTTCTTTCTACCCACCAGCACGCCGAGCACTATGAGGATCACGACTATGAGAAGCAGCATGGTGGGTATGGGCCCTATGGAGCCGAGGAGGTACAGGAAGCCGTTGAGGTCTTCGGCGCCCCCGCCCCCACCTCCGCCGGTGTCTTCTTCCGTGGCCAGGACGGCGTATCTGCTGAAGTGTGTTATCTGAGCGGTGACAAAGTGGTTTGCTGTGTCAACTGTGCAACCGGGTATTGGCTCCCACACGGTCCCGTTGAGGTAGTATATGGCGAGGTTCTGCTCTGTGACACCCTCCGGCAGGCTGTTCGGGTCGTAGGGTATCTTTATGGTCACAGGCTGTGAAAATGCTATGCCATCCGGTCCGAACTCGTAGTAGTCGCTAACCAGATAGTATTTTTCTCCTATCGTTTGTGTACCGTTGACGTTGAGCTTTCTAATGGTTATCTCAACGTCCACCTGGAGAGCGCCGGGGGGTATGTATATCTCCACACCGTTTTCCATTGTTATGTTGCCGCCAGTATCAGCGTTTATCAACTGGCTTATTTCTTCAGGCGGCTGGGCGGTGGTGAAGCTGACAACGTTTGACATGACCCTGTTTCCGCCGTCGTCAACAGCGACTATCGCTACCCAGTATGTGGTGTTCGGCGTGAGACCATAAAAGGTCCACACCTCCTGGAACCCGGGAGGCAGCGGGGCGGTGGTCTGGGGTGCTTCGCTCAGGCTGGGGTCTGTCAGGTTTGAAAAAGGCCCTGTTGTGGACCAGACGATGATATAACTGGACAGGTTTCCACTCATGCCGTCATCGCCAACAGATGTCCAGGAAAGTGTTACGGTGGTGTCTGTGAACCCAACCACAGCGAGGTCTGTTATAACTGCGGGCGGAATCGTGTCGCCGCCGACCACCCCGCCGGGCACGCTGGACGGGTCTGTTGGGTCGCTGTTCCCGTAGTATTCCTCAAAGTTTTTGTAACCATCCCCGTCAGTGTCCATGTAAGCATCAAACGGCCAGCTCGGATCCAGCCCGTACTGGCGCTCCCAGTCGTCTGGCAACATGTCTCCGTCCAGGTCTTCTGCCACGCCAACGGGATGGCCGGCGTAGACCCCCTCGGTCACGTAGCCCTGGATTGTACACAGGGCCCTGGGAACCAGGTCTACGTTAAGCGTCTTGTTTTCTCCGGCGCTGAGGGTGAAAGTGTACGTCTCTGACACGTAGAGTGAGCTGTAACTGTAGCTCACGTACATCTCAACAGTTCCAGATGGCAGGGAGGAATAGTATGTGCCGTCAAAGTCTGTTGTTATAGAAGCCGTGTATGTGCCGTTGGGGGAGGTAACTGTGTACATTATGAACGCTCCATAGACTAATGTGCCGTTGAATGTCACATTTCCATGGACAGAGGCGCTCAGATCAACCTTGGTCATGGTTATTGTGTGCGTGCTCTGGGTCCCGGGCACGATGTACGATATGGTCTGGTCCCAGTAACCCTGTTTTGACACGCTGACAGTCATGTTTCCGCCGTAGGTGGAAATGTTGTACCACCCGCTGGAATCCGACGTCCCGGAGCCGGAGTCATACACAGATCCGGAAAGAGACCATGAGACATTGACATCTGACACGAGCGCGCCGCTCTGGTCTACGAACTGTAAGTGGAGGTCGTACACGGGGTATGGGTCAAGGGAGAAATCCAGAACGGCGTTCTGTCCCTCTGTGAACGTGTGATTTTCGCTGAATTTGTGGTATCCGCTTGCTGATATGGTGATCGTGTAGTTACCCTCTGGCAGACGTAGTGTGTACTGGCCGTTCTGGTCTGTGTATGTGTAATTGTAAACGTAATAAACGCCTTCGGGCCCTGTTGTCCCGGAAAATGAGAGATAAGCGTCCGTCAGCGGCATGCCGGTGGAGATGTCCGAGACAGTGCCGCTAACAGTCACTGTGTCCGGCGGCTGCGGCACCAGGGTCTGGTTGACCCACTTGGTCCCGTTTAATATTGTGAAAGCGCATTCGTATATTCCATAGTAACCGTCTGCGTTGAACCACATATAAACGTCTCCCGCCGGCACACTTATGGAATAATAACCATCGGCATCTGTGGAGACACTGTTTTCTCCTCCGACCATGAAATAGTTGCCCTGGTCGTCTGTCACATCAACGGAGATATAAACGTTGGATAGAGGGACTCCCGTCTTTCTGTCTTTTACATATCCCTTTATGGTGCAGTTGGAGGGTGGCTGGGGCACGAGGGTTATGTTCTTCCAGATAGTCCCTCCTGGAAGATACTGTATCGGCCCCGTGCTGTGATTTACAACCTCTCTGTTCAGATATCCCTGGGCATAGACGCTCATCAATGTCACGTTGTCAGTCACGCCCACGCTGTAAAAACCCGCGGAATCTGTCTGTGTGGAGTTGCTTCCGGTTCCGAAGGACACCTGAATGGTTGCGCCAGCGACCGGATCACCCTGAGAGGCTTTTACGCCGGTGAAAATGGGGCTTCCGGCGACCGTTAGAAGCCCGAAAACCAATAAAACAGCGATTATTCCACTTTTTGTCCGGCCAGATGTCTTAGATATATTTTTGTCGTCCTGTCTCATTTCAACACCTCTTACGAAATATTCACCTGTCAGTTAATAACAAGTCTTTCGCTTATTTATAATTACCCACCTGTTTACCCCCACAACCTTTTGTGTTCGCCGAGGTCATGCCACAGATACATTTGATCCGTGAGAAACTATTTATTTCTCCCATCTTTAGCGAGAAGACGGAGAAGGTAGCCATGGATACAGAGAGACACGTGGGATACCCCACCCCTGATCCGCACGCGGACCCGGAGGTTGACCATCTGCGGGAGGTCGTCAGCAGGTTTTTTTCGGTCTATGAGACAAGAGCGGGACCTAACGGCGTGCTCTTCTTCTGCCACATAGAACCCGCTACGCTGGAAAACCGTTTTGAAAGGCTCAGAATGGAGTTGCGGAAAGAGGGCTATGTTCCTTTTCTATCGTATCAATCGGGCGAGTACGTCCTGATGATAACAAACATGCCTGTCAGAAAGGGGCGGAGTGTCATCTTCAACGTTATCCTCCTGGCACTGACCCTCGTGACTACCACTATAGCAGGCACCCTGTGGTGGGCGGGCTACATGGGGCAAACGCCCATTTTCTCTTTTTACAACATATCCAACGGTTTCCTTTTCTTCGCCCTCCCCCTTCTAACGATACTCGGTGTCCACGAAATGGGCCACTATCTCACAGCCAAAAAACACAACATAAACGCCTCTCTCCCCTTTTTCATCCCATTCCTATACCCGCTGGGCACCATGGGGGCTTTCATTAACATGCGGGAGCCGATTCCCAACAGGAAGGCGCTCATGGAGGTGGGGGTGGCTGGCCCGATATGCGGGTTCATAGTTGCGATACCGGTGGCGGTTATAGGGCTCTATCTGACGGCCAGGACAGGTGTTCCTCTGCCTAGGAACATTGGGGACGCCGGTGGCATGGCACTGAATCTTCCGCTCCTCTACTATTTCCTCCTGTACCTCTTTCCGGTATCCCCGGAGGTCTCTTTGCACCCCACGGCTTTCGCTGGCTGGGTCGGACTTTTTGTAACCGCCCTCAACCTGTTGCCAATGGGCCAGCTGGACGGTGGCCACGTTGCCAGAGCGTTTCTCGGAAAAAAGAGCCACTATGCCAGCTATGCCGTGGCCGCCATAATGGCCTTTCTGAGCGTTTTTTACATGGGCTGGATAATAATCGTTTTTCTGGTCATAATACTGGGGCTGCGGCACCCTCCTCCGCTGAACGACATAACTCCGCTGGGCAAAAAACAAATAGCACTCGGGCTGGCCGCCGTAGTAATAGGCGTTGTGTCTTTCACACCCATACCTGTGACAGTCATAGAACCGGTGTACTCCATTGAAATAGAAGACATGTATGGCAATGAGGCTCCATTCTATTTGAACTACACAAACAACACACTATCGCTCGTCATAACAGACACCGGAAACACACACCTGGACGTCAACATAACCGCCAACGCACAAAACACGGTCATAAGAGAGGGGTGGGACATAAACGCCACCCTTGTCCACCCCAATGGCTCCGTGTCCATGGCCATGTTGCTCTCAGACCAGAGCCTCCTGACAAAGGTTGATTCAGGGGACGTCTTCTATCTGAACGTGACAATCGTCCCTCCAGAAGGCGTGTCTGGCTCTAACAACCAGACAGGAGGGAACCAGACAGGATGGGATGGTGTGGGGGGCGGTGTGGATGCAGGGCAGAGGGTCTTCCACCTGGTGTTCACGTGCAGGATGGTGTCCGGAGAGTTTGCTCTGAGAGAGACCGTTGACATCCTATATGAGTTATAGGGGACGTGATAGATAGTAGACGTGATAGGCCATGGGGCCATGGTGGCCGATCAGCCCGTGCCCGTGTCGCTCTTTTTTATCTCCTTATAGGCCATCTTTGCCAGGGCACCCGCTATGTGCTCTCCCTTCAGATCTTCAATTTCTCCTCTCAGGTATTTCTCAACCTCTTTTTCATCAGCCGAGACTATGTTTCTCACAGTCTGCTCCGTTATTCCCAGGGCACGGGCTATCTCCCCGTGGGTTTTCATCGCTTCCTCTTTCATTGCTATGACGTACGCCGCTTCCGCCAGGCTTGGCAGCCATGTGAGGTTCCTGTATTTCACGAGTTCTTTGAGACCGCCGACCATTTCTATGCTCTTTATGAACACCTTTTCTGCTAGTTCGTCAATTTTCCCGCCGGAAGATTTTTTCACCACCTCCATACGCACCACCTCCTCTTATTTTTTATTCTTTTTATTTTTCCTTTCCTATTTTGATTTTATTAATTAGCGTCTAATTTTTTTCTTTTCCGCCAGTTTTTTTGATGAAATCGGCCAGAGTGGATTTTATCTCTATCAGGCCGCTGTCTGTTATCTCAAAAACCCAGGAGTCCGTGTTGTGAGGAGCCATCCGGCAGCCATCAATGCGAATCGTCCTCAGAACTGTCCCGATGGGCAGACCATAGTTTTTAACGTCCCAGACCGTTTCTATGAGCTTTTTGTCCATGACAACAGTCCCATCAACTATGTGAGCAACGGCTAGCCCACCGGCGGCCTCTGCACTCTCACTCGCCTGTGATGAGCGCTTCTGAGAAACAAGCAGGGCGGTCTGCCTCTCCTTTTTGAGGAAATTGTAAATCCTCCTGACTATGCCCCGTGCCATCACCTCCCGCTGTTCGTACAGCCCTGTAACGCTGTCAATGACAGTGACCGTGGTCTTTTTTGAGGAAATCACATCCCTCATTGTCGCCAGCAGGGCAGACAGGTTCTCCCGGAGCTCGTCGTCTTCTGTGGTGTCAAGGACCACTATGTTTTTTTCCACTTTTGAAAAGTCAGCGCCCATGGCCTCACTTTTCTGTTTAATGGGATAGTAAAGGAACTCTGCCGGGCTCTCAACTGTGACGAAGAGAACCCTGTACCCGGACGATGCCTGTTTTATGGCGAACTGCTCGGCCAGAACGCTTTTGCCGGTGTCAGGGATACCGGTCAGGTTTATGACAGATAAATAGGGTATTCCGCCCAGAGGCTTTTTCACATATCTGCCATTTTCAAAGACGACGGTGTAGAACATCCTGTCCAGCCCTGTCCCCGTGGGAACACCGAACAGGTCCGGCGCATCGCTTTTCAGATCTCCCAGCAACCTGGCACCTCTCATCATACCACCTCCCGGCGTATTCACCTCTTTTATTCCACGGCCACCTCTCGTATTTCAGTCCAATTCTTTTTTCAGCACCGTCTCCCATCAGACCCCTTCCACCGGTCACAGCACAACCACACCAACTTTTAAACCAAGATCTAAACCAATATAGATGTTTTAACATTGCCTTAATAAACTTTTCGCACACAAAAGCGACGAATTCGCATGGCAGGAAATCACAGATCGCACAGGGGGTTACATCAAAAATTCCTCAAGGGTGGTGCCCCGGGTCTTTTCGTTCCTGAAAAGGGATTCTATGGCCGCCTCTATTATCTTTATCCGCTGGCGTGTGTACTCTGGAACGTTGAACTCTCTGGCCAGTCTATCAGCCAGATCAAGGTATTTTGTGACGTTCTTCTCGGACACTGTTAGCACTATGTTACCACCGCAAATGTTTCCGCCGTTTCTACCCTGCGAAAAATAGTTTTTCTCAACAGGCCGTATGCATTTCCCTGCAAGTGGAACCCGCCGGTATATTGTATTGCACCGTGTGCACCTGAACGTCTGGCCAGAAAACTTTCTCATGTTACCTATTATGTCCGGCAGCAGGTGGTGGTTTATTATCCTTGAAGCGGTGTCCCCCTCGTCCACGGCCCTTATCTTACGTGCCAGGGATAGCTGGACCTCCATCTTCTTTTCCATGCTGTCCAGGGTTTTGTATGACGAAACAAGCACCCCGCTGGATATGTTTTCAACGCTGTGGGTGAACCTGAACCCCTCATACTGTCCCGGTGTGGACAGACGGTCTTTCACGATCTCAACACATTTTACCTCTTTTGGAGACGCATATCGGTCTGCCATTTCATAGAACTCAAGGGGATAAAAGGGGGAGATGTCTATATGGTGTGCCTCTTTGTCTATCTCCATGGGGTTTATACGGGTGGACAGCACCAGGGGGGCGTCCATGAGTCCCCCCCTCTTTTCCGGCAGAAAATACTTTGAAAAGTTCAGCAGGCCATCAAGCAGAAGCATCAGACAGTCCTCGTCGCCATCACAGTTTCGCCTTTTTGCGGCGTGGAAAAAGGGGTGGCCGAAACCGGCGGCGGCGTCTGTGAAGCCTATAAGACGCACGAGGACACCACCAGATGTGTGGGGGGCCAGGCCTATGAACAGGTGGCCTATGAGGTCTTCTTTTTTCTTAACATTGTAAAAAGCCCTCATCCCGTACACGTTTTCAAGTAAATCGTCAATGAAGTTCGCTACCCTAACAAAATATTCTCCCGCGCTCTTGGACACCACGACGTCCTGGACCTTCAGTTCCACTATCTGCTTTTCGTCTGTCAGGGGGTTGCCCAGATAATCGTGTGTGTATCCCAGCTCGTGGCATTTCTCAACGCTCAGCCCGATCTCGTATGGCCTGAAATGGGTCAATGGAAGGTCTGTCATGTCAAACCGTATGGTCCCGTCCTTGAAAACCCACACGTCGTGTTTGGCGCGCAGAATGCCCTTCTCTGGCGTCTCGGGGATCTTTTTGGATGAGATAAGACCCCTCACACCTTTTGCTCGTGTAGAGGTTATTCCCAGGTTCTTTTTGGCGCTGGAGAGTATCTTCTGGAAGTTCAATTTGACCTTTGCGGGCTCGTCCTTTGTCTCCTCCGTTTTTCCGCCGCACTTTTCGCACCTGTAGAGCGGGGTGAGGTTTCTGCATTTTGCACATCTGCGCATTTTAACATCAACATAGACAGTTCCACTGGCAGAGGCTTCCTCAAACAGCCGCTGCTGTCCCCCCTCGTGTCCCACGGGGAAAAGACCATGGACAGGGGGGTTCATCTGTCTCTCTTTGGCTTTTTCTGGCCGTCCCATTCTGGCTCCTATCCTGGTGGGCGCTTTTGGTCTGACGGGAAATCCTGCCAGGTGCGACACCAGTTCCAGGGCGGTCTTTGTCTCCGCGGTCAGATCACCGCTTTTTCCGTCTTTTCTCCGTGTTATTCTGCGCCCACGTCCGCCCTTCTCTGCCGCCCTGTCGTCCACGTCTAGCCCCAGACATCTGACCAGCGGGTAGGAGTAGTGAAAAACGGCGATCTTGTCCTCTCTCTCCAGATGCCAGCATCCCAGCGTGACGAGCAGGTCTTTCACTTTCTCATCAGAGGGCAAGACCAGAAACGGCCCATCAACACTTTTTCCAAGGCGGTCCGTGTAGTTTCCTTTTTCCTCCCAGACACCGTTCTTTTCCACGTACTCTGAGAGAAAGATCACGTCCTCCCTCTTGAGATCATGCCAGAACAGGTTGTAATCGGGGTGGAGGGGGACGCCGTATTTTTCCGAGACCTCAATGGCGCTCTCTCCGCTCTCCCCGGCCCGTCTTATGTCCTCTTCTGAGGCTCCCGCCTTTTTTGCTTCCTGGACCCAGCGCTCAACAGCATAGGCTCCAGGGACCAGGGGGTGGTTGTTTTCAAGAAACTCTCCGAACGGGATGAGAATCTCTCCAACGTCAACTATCTCCCTTATTTTGTCTCTCAGAGCAGACGCCGCCTCCCTTGTCCTGAGCGAGACCAGGTCCCCGTTGTCCAACAGGACTATTGGCCCGTCTATGGAATCCGCAACGGTGACCGCGCCTGCCTTTCCCGGCCTCTCCAGCTTTATCTGTGTCCCTATGGCTATGGTCCCGTCAAAGACCTCCAGGGATGCGGGGGAGAGGCCTATCGCGGCCAGACCCGTTGTCCTGGTGCGCCCATACCGGAGGCGGAACCCCCCTCTCTTGCTGGGATGTGCCAGCACGGGCCTGCCGGCCACGATATCCTTTATGTACTTGTAAACGGGCTCAACTTTGAAGGTGTCCTCGTCGTCCTTTTTTTTGGGCACCAGTTCTTTCAACCAGTCCCATCCGTCCAGTCCCAGCGTCTCAACGTGGCTGAGGATCTTTGAAGCTTTCTGGCACATTCCCTCTGCTATGACCAGACAGGCTCCACCCCTGACTCTGTTTGTGGAAACCCTGGGCAGGTCCCTGAAACCGGAGACCTCCCTGTTCTCTGTCCCCTCTCCGTCTATGCAGACGGGACAGTTTGAGACCACAGTCTCAATCTCCTCCGGAGTGGGTGTGTACTGGAGGTGCTGTATCTGTTTGTAGAGAGGTATCTCCTCTTTGAAGCGCTCCACTTCTTCCCGGGTGGGCTTGAAAGCCCCTATCCCCAGTTCACGTCTGACCACGTCTGCTATGAGAACGCTCATGGCCTGACCGGTACCGCCAGCAGACCTTATCGGGCCGGCAAAGTATATCGCCGCATGTGTGGTGCCATCGTCGTTTCTTCCCACTTTCACATCCACGATTCCTTCCAGGGGTGCGACCAGTATCCCTTCTGTGAGTATTGAGAGCCCTATCCTCACAGCACGGTCCAGGGCGAGGGCGGGGTCGTCTCTGTGTTTCATGGCATATTCCCTGGCGGCGAGAATGGCCACCTCCTCCCGGTTGTGCTTTTTGCTCAGATGCCTTATCATGTCCGCTATGGACCCAACACCAAAATCTGCGAGCTGTTTTTCTACACGGGATGCGAGGTCCGGGGCGCGTGGTATCTCAACATCCGGGTAGGGGTCAAGCCCCTTTCTTCTCGCCTTCCTGGCTATCTGATAACATTTCTCCGCTTCTTCTTCAAGCCGGCGGAAGTACTCCCGCATCTCTTCGCTCATAAAAACCCGTGCCTCTCCCGTGCCGCCCTCTGCGGCCTCTTTTTCAGGTTCTGCGCTGAAGTGTTCTGGTCGTTCTACTTTTCCACTGTGTGTGGTTTCTGCCATTTTCTTTCTCTCCGCTGCGTGAATACGTGGTTTCTCACAGAGCCATCGCTCTGCCTCTCTCCTCCCCGAAAAACGAACATTACACTATACCACCCGGCGAAATTTAAGGGTTGCGTGATATAGAACAGCAAATGTCATGTCACGTCTTTTTCCGCCCATTACAGGCCCTATTCAAGTCCAGTGTGGGTTATTGAGAACTCACAGAAAGCCCCCTCTGGCAGAGAGCGGTGTTTCATTATGGTCATCCTCCTCCGCCCAACACCCGTTTTTTCAAGTAAAAGAATGGTCTTGGCCATGTGCCAGAGGGCGTGGCCGCCGATGGGTTTGACCTGCTCCTCCGCGCCGTACACCTGGCTGGTGGCGATGACCGGTATGCTTTTTTTCCTGGCCAGCTCAACGAGTGCGTGGAGCTCCTCGGCCAGAATTCTCTTTTCGTCCACGCCATCGTCCAGAGCGAGCTCCAGGCGATAGTAGGTGGTTATGGAGTCTACTATGACCACCCCAACAGGTGTTTTTCCAGAGGCGAGTTTTATCGCCTTTTTGAGCATCGCCTCCTGTTCTGCCAGAGAAAAAGGGCTGTATATCAGAAGGTTTGAGAGAACGGAATCAAAGTCCCCCCTGTCCTCGCACATCTGTCTGAGGCGCTCAAGGCTCACCCCCTCAGTGTCAACGTAGATGACCTTTTTTCCCTCCCTGGCAGAGTTCCTGGCCACCTGGAGACATATGTTTGTCTTACCGGAACCCCCCTCGCCGTATATGACCGTCAGAGTGTCCTCTTCAAACCCCCCGTTGAGCAGTTCGTCTATCGCTTTGCACCCGGTGGACAGAGCCATCCCTTCACACCACAGGCCCACACCGCAGAGCGGTTATAAAACTGTATCTGCAACAGAATGCAACAAAAACTTCTTCACGCTCATTCCTCAGGACACTCGCACGGCATGTGGCCGCACCGTGGACACCCTTTGCCGTATTTTCGCAGGAACGCTTTTTCTAGGTCAACACCCACGACGTTCATAAGGGAGAGCAGCCATGCGAGCACGTCTGCCGCCTCTTCTTCAAGCCTCGCGTGGTCTCTTCCCCGGTTCACTTCCTCGGCGAGCTCTCCTACCTCCTCAACCAGCCACAGCATGGTTTTCTCTTTTCCACGCCGCCTGTCCCTTTCCCCGTACATCTCGTCCAGCAGGTTTTGCATCTTTCGGAGGTCCATGGGGGCGCAACAGTTTATTAAACATAAAAAACATCCGACTGCCGATGGCAGAGGCAGAGAAAGGCGGGGGCGGGTATGCCTATTTCAAAAGATATCGTGAGATAATCGTTGATTTTCCCGCCTTCATGGAAACCATCCGGACCCCACAGCCGAGATATATACGTGTGAACACGCTCAGAACAGACACGGACACCCTGGCCAGCCGCCTTGAGAGGCGCGGTTTCAGGGTGGAAAGGACGCCCATAAGCGAGGGTTTGGAGGTTTTTGGGGGGGAGCCGGGCACCACGCTGGAATATGCCGCCGGCCTCTACTATGGGCAAGACCTGGCGTCAATGGCCGTGGCTCCCGTTCTTTCACCGGAGCCAGAAACCAGGGTTTTTGACATGTGCGCCGCTCCGGGCGGAAAAACGACGCACATCGCCCAGATCATGCAAAACACGGGCAGGGTGGTGGCAAACGATTCCGACTGGCGGAGGCTGAAACCGCTTGTTGAACACACAGGTCGCCTTGGAATAAAAAGTGTGGCTGTCACTTCTCTGGACGGGGCCAGGCACTGGTACATAAAAAGGGCGGATTATATCCTGATAGACCCGCCATGTTCATCGGAGGGAACTGTTAGAAAAAACCCGGAGGTGCTCAGAAAACTCTCAGCCCAGTTCACAAAGACGATGGCGGGCACGCAGAAACGCCTGTTGCTCGCGGCCATAAAAAACGCCAGAAAAGGTGTGGTCATCGTCTACTCAACATGCACTTTTGCTCCCGAAGAGAACGAGGCGGTGATCTCTGCCGCTCTTGGAACGGGCCTCGTTGAAGTTGAGCCTGTAGAGACACCGCTGGGACACAGCAGGGGCCTGAAAAAATGGGTTGATGAAAACGGCGAGGAACACCTTTTTGGCGGCGAAATGGAAAAAACGATAAGGATATACCCGCATCAAAACGACTCCGGGGGAATGTACATTGCCCGTCTCAGAAGGATATGACGCTCCATCAAAGGTTCCCATGACGCTGGACGAAAAAGCGGACGCGTTCATATCCTATTTCACCGAAAGGTTCGGCGTTAAGAGAGAACACCTGGGAGATGTTGTGATATTCTCCAGGGGAAAGAGTGTCTACGTGACCACAGCCAAGGATGCGGAGATGTTGCTCGGGAAAAGACACGAGTACATTGGGCTGAGGGCGGGCCGCCTTCTGCCAGGGGGCTGGAAGCCAACAACGGATTTTCTCAACACCATGTCATCCCGCCTTACTAAAAATGTGGTGGTGGCTGGAGAAGAAAACATACTGGCGGCCATAAGGAGAGGTGAAAGGCTCGTGGACTTTGAAACCGTGGGTGAAACAACGGAGGGCTTTGTGGCTGTTAAAACATCCACGGGCCTCTTTTTGTGCTGCGGTTTTCTCAAAAGCGGTGGTGTGGAGCTCATGTTGCCCAAAAACAGGAAAAGCGCCCTGGTGGGGGCAAGAAAATGAAAACCGCCGGTGACCTCCTCTTTTCCGGGGACTGGCTGGAAGACCGACAGGAGGACGAGGAGGTATACGTGGCCACGACAATCTATGGGCTGGAAGACGTCGCCGCCAGAGAGATAGAGGCGCTTTGCAAAAACGATGTGAGCCCGCTGAGCCCGCCGCCAGCCGGAGAAAACGCCACAGGGAGGGATGATGAGAGGGACGAGAGGGGGGATGGGAGTGATAAGAGGGTTTTGTACGGCCACGGGAAGGTCTTTTTCAGGGGAAAAAAGAACATCCTCTACCGGGTGGCTATGGCATCAAAGACGATAAACAGGGCGGGGGTACTGTTGTCCGCCGGCAGGTTTCGCTCACTCGGAGACCTTGTGGACATAATAAAAAGGGACGTTGAGCCAGAAAAATACTTGGGCAAAAAACAGAGCTTTGAGGTGCGTTTTAAACGGTTTGGGAACCACAATTTTACGAGCATGGACGCCAACGCCGCTGTTGGAGAGATCTTTCACTCAATGGGATACAGAGTTGACCTTACCACCCCCGATGTCACATTAAGGGGGTGGGTACACGACAACAGGTTCTTTTTTTCCATAGACGCGACAGGACCCCTCTACAACCGCCATTACAGGGTGTGCAAACACCCGGCGCCCATCCGGCCCAACCTGGCATCTCTCCTGGTCTTCCTCTCGGGTTGGCCCGGGGTGTTTGAAAAAAACCCCGCCGATAGCGGAGTGTTGCTGGACCCCTTTTGTGGGAGCGGGACGATTCTCGTGGAAGCATGGTGGGCCGTGGAGAGACGTCCTCCAAACCTTATGTCACACTTTAGATTTGAAAACATGGTCTTCCACGACCCGGAGGTTTTTGAAAACGAGCGCGCTTTTTTGCAAAACACGTGGGTTGAACACAGGGAGAAACTGCTGGACATCCTGGGAGGGAGCGACGTGCCAGTGGTTGTCGGGATAGAGAAATACAAAAGGCACGTTGATTGCTGCCTGAAAACGCTCGGGGCGGGGGACGTGCCGGGGACGTGTTTTCTGGGCGACGGCGCCCGGTTTGACGAATACGTGGCCCCGGAAAAAATCGGGGGCGTTGTGACAAACCCGCCCTATGGCCTCAGAATAGGCTCAAAGAAAACCTCTCTGCCCCTGCACCACCGTTTCATTGAGAGGATAAAAAGGATAAAACATTCCGGTCTTAATGTCCCCCTGGTAATGATAACCCCCCACAGGGTGGTTGAAAAACATCTCACAGGCCTTCCCATAGAAAGGAGGCGTGTGGCCTATGGGGGATTGTGGGTCAACGTCTACCGTGTGGACCTCTGACGGTCACATTTAGCCCTCTTTTTCCGCGAACACATATACTATGCAGCACTCTTTTTCCTCGGCATCGCTTGCATCGCTTTCCGCCGTTTTTATGTTCACATATTTATTCACATTCACATGTTCGCCGCAGACCGCCCACCCGGTCTTCGTGCAGGTGAAAGCCCCGCATATCCTGTCTTTTAGCACGTGCCAGTTGGCGGTTTTTATATGCCTGGAGATGTAGCCTTCTTTCCCCATCTGCTGTTTAAAGTGCCGGGAGTCGGTGTTGAGGATGAGAACAGCCAGGCGTCCACCCGTTTTGAGCACTCTTTTTGTCTCTCTTAGAGCCCCCTCCGGGTTTTCCACGAACTCCAGACTGGTTATGTAGAACACGCCGTCAAAGTACTCCTCTGGAAAAGGGAGGCTTTCCGCAGATGCTTCCACGACGGTGAGTCCCCGGGAGCGGGCCTTTTCCGCCATGGCCGGGTCTGGTTCCACACATGTGATTTTCAACCTGGAATACACCCCCAAGGAGGCGTTTTCTGCCTTTTCTGTGACCAGTTTTTCTATGTACCCTGTGCCACACCCAACGCTTAGAAAGCGCATTTTTTTGTTTTTTCTCACCCCCTCTCCGGTTAACAGCCAGTCCAGTACGAGCCGTGCTTCTTCCTCTGCGATTTTTTTTCCTTTGGGGGTGGAGAAGAAGGAGTCATATCGCTCGGCATCTGTGCCAATATCTGTGCCGGCTGTCATGTGTCCCCTCACCTGTCATATGTCCCCTTCACTCTTTCAGGTGTTCTCTCACTTTTTCCCAGACGTTTTCCATCTCCACGGCTACCGGGGAGGCGGGAGAGTGTTCTGGCACGGTTTTTCTTTCCACAAGAGCCCTTACCACGCTGACGTCGTATGGGATCTTTCCCACAACAGGAACCCCCATCTCACCAGCGTATTTTTCTATGGCATTAGCGTTTTTTTCGTTTATGTCAAACTTGTTTATCACAACTAACGCCGGCACCCTGAAATGCTCTGCAACGTCAAGCACTCTTTCCATGTCGTGTATCCCTGAAAGCGTGGGCTCTGTCACCACAACAACCAGGTCAACGCCCGATATGGCCGATATGACAGGGCACCCTGTGCCCGGCGGCCCATCTATGATTACCAGGTCTTTTCCATGCTTTTCTGCCAGCATGCGGGCGTTGTTTCTCACCAGTGTGACCAGCTTGCCGGAGGCCTCCTCTGCTGTGAGCAGACGGGCGTGAGCCATGGGCCCAAACCTCGTCTCGGAGATGTACGCTTCGCCCGTCTTCCTCTCTTCCAGGTGGACGGCTTTTACAGGGCAGACGATGGAACAGACGCCGCATCCCTCGCACAGCTCCGGCACCACTTTTATCTCCTCTGTTATGGCGTCAAAACGGCAGTGACGGTAACACTCCCCACACATCACACAGGTGTCATAATCTATGACTGCCAGCTTTGAGCCCCTGAAAGGAATGGTTTCTTTTATTTCTGGCTGTAAGATGAGATGGAGGTCAGCGGCGTCCACGTCACAGTCAGCCAGCACGATGTTTCCTCTGGCAAAATACCCGAAGGCGCCTGTCAGAGTGGTCTTTCCCGTCCCTCCTTTTCCGCTTATGACCGTCACCTGTTTCATCTCAGACCACCTCTCTTTTCATCCCGTCCCCGGCGTTTGACAGGGCGACCGTTTTTTCGTACAGGCCAGCGAACTCTTTTTTCCATTTTTCATCTGTTTCAACGAGGGCCGTTCCCATGGAGTACATGGACGCGGTTTTTTCGCTGTGCGGTATCCGCAACAGCACGGGTATTTTTTCTTCTGAGAGATATTCTTCCAGTCCACCGTAGCCCAGACCGTCTTTGTTTATCACAACGCCAAACCTCAGCCCCATTTTTTTCACAACGTCAACGGCGAGTTTCAGGTCGTGGAGGCCAAAAGGGGTTGGTTCTGTGACCAGGAGGACAAAATCGGCCCCGGAGAGAGTTTCTATCACTGGGCAGGACGTCCCCGGCGGAGCGTCGTAGATTATGACATCTCTCCCCTCTTTTTCCGCCGTTCTTTTCACTTCTTTTATAACCGGGGTGGCCCGTGCCTCTCCCACGTTTAAAACACCATCAATCAATACGACGCCACCTGCACCGCCCTTTTGCGGGTCTGCCAAGGGTTTTTTATCAGAAACACCCCTGCGCACGGTTCCTATGGGCCTTTCAACCTCAGTTATTGCCCGCTGTGGGCAGACGAGGGCACATCCGCCGCATCCGCTACACAGTTCTTCAAAGAACATCACCCTGTCGCCGATGAGTGCCAGGGCGTGGTATTCACACGCTTTTACGCATTCTCCACACAGGTCGCATAAATTCTCGTCTATCCGTGGTACCAGGAGGGACACGTCTTTCACTTTTTTCATATCTGCACCTATGAAAATATGGCTGTTCGGCTCTTCAACGTCACAGTCCCCCACCACAACTTTTTTTGTGTCTCCTATGGCCAGGGCCAGGTTTGTGACAACCGTTGTTTTCCCCGTCCCCCCCTTTCCGCTGGCAACCGCTATCTTAATCGCCAATTCTTTCACCTCCTATCATTTCCAATCCTCTTTCAATTTCCATTTTCTCCATTTTTTATCGTCTCCTTCTTCTTTCTCACAGAAACGGGAAACACATAGGTGTGGCCCATGTACTCCTCTTTTTCAAGCATCCCGGAGGACAGAAGCCGCTCCACCACCCCCTTTTCCCCGAATTTCTCTTCTATCCAGAGCGCCTGTTCAAGACGGAGGGGATGTCTCATGGATATCTTCATAACCGCTTCCCCGGCATCTCTGAACTCTTCCACACCAAAATCGCCGTCCTCAACAGTCACGGCCTCCAATACCTCTCCCGTACGCGCCAGCACCCCTCGTGCTCTGAGCACCGTGCGTGGGTCAGGGGGAACCGCCCACTTCTCCGCCGGAGGCCTTGTTGGGGTCATCAGGTATATCCTATCAACGCCCACGTACATCAGGGCATCAGCCACATCCTCCAGCGCCTTATCCGAGTCGTTGACGCCTTTTACCAGCATCACCTCCGCCCACACCTCTTTGCCAGCGCCGTGTCTCTCTGTGGCAAACTCTCTCATGCCCCAAAGCACCTTTTCAAAGCTGAGAGAGCCATGTGGTCTGTGGAGTTTTTTCCACACTTTTTCTGAGCCCGCCGAGAGTGTGAAAAGGAAATAGTCCACGGGGAGAAGTTCTGTGCGGAGTTTTTCCATCCAGAGAAGTGAACCGTTTGTTATTATGGCCGTGGGCACATGCCATCTTTCTTTCGTTTTTTCTATGAGATAACCTATGTCCAGGGAGAGTGTTGGTTCTCCGTCTCCCACGAATGTCACACAGTCCACCCCTTTTCCCTCGTCCGATTCCAGGACCTCCCCTATCTCTCCAAGGATTTCCTCTGGCGGAAAAAAACTCTCCCTTTTTGTCTGAAGCTTTGATGTGCGTCCCAGCTGGCAGTAGACACATGAGTACGTGCAGGTCTTTGGAGGTATCGGACTGACACCGAGCGAACGTCCGAGGCGGCGAGATGGCACAGGCCCATACACATATCTCATCCCAAACTCACCCTTCTCTTTCTCCGCTCTTCCAGACCACGAGGTCTCCCACCTCAACGCCTATGTCGTCGGCCACTACCGGACATTTTGCCATGAGAACAAAATATATGCCAGGGTATTCGCTCATCGCCTCATAGTTTCCCTGCCCCTTGCTTATGACCACACCCCACTTTTTGAGTTCCTGGACGAACTCCGGGGAAGAGCGCTCTGGCCCGGTGGCCGGGTCGCCGTTGCTGACCTCAAAAAAAGACGACTCAACGCCCTCTATTCTGTCTAGGCCGGCGGCTTTTGCGTCTTCCATCATGGCGTCGTTCAGTATGGGCCCGCCCTTCACAACCCACAACACTTTTTCCAGCGACGGATTCGCCTGCTTTGCTGTCTCAACCAGCAGCCTGTCAAACACTATCTCTCCGGCATTGTCAAGCACGACGGCCATGGACCGGGTCCCTTTTATCTCCGATATCAACCGGGAACTGTGGTCTATGCGAAACTCTGATTCCAGCACTTTTTCAACGGTCTCCTCCAGGTTGAAGGATTCCATGGCACCGAAGTCCATTATGTTACCGGCGACCGAAATTTTCAGGGCGGTCAGCAAGGGATCATCGCTACTCTCAACCTTTTTCTTCGCCTCAGGGTAGAACTCAAGCGCCAGGGTGTTGCTCTCCCTCTTCACCCCCCTATAGGGATCAGAGACGCCCGTCTCCTTCCTTATTATTCTGTGGACCACATGGGCCATCTCCGGGGGAGACAGGTCCCATGGCATTTCCATTAACGCTTCCATGGACCGCCTCAACACTCTCTCCTGTACCCCCTGGTCGTCGGTTACAAAGCGGGAGGCCTGCAGCGCCTGTCGGAGAAAACACGGAACGCAGTCCAGACGAGCTTTCATATCACGTTATCCTCCATGGCTCACCAGCCGCCGCCCATCCCACGGCCCTGGCCGCGTCCCATACCCCTTCCACGTCCCATGCCCCTGCCCATTCCACGTCCACGTCCTGCGCCACCTCCGCCACCGTACCCAGGGCCGGCTCCAGACCCCACAGTGACGCCTGAGATAGGGGTGAGACGGCCCGCCAGCAGAGCGTCAACGGCCTCTTTCACGGTTCCACCGGCGTAGGAATACATCTTTACGCCGCCAGATGACAGCGCTCCAGAAGCGTTGGGACCAAAGTTACCGCTTATAACCGCCTCCGCCCCCATGTTTATGACGGTCTGGGCCGCCATTATTCCTGCCCCGCCCGGACTACTGGTTGCGGGGTTTGGGGTGCTTTCCACGGCGCCCGTTTCTGTATCTACCAGTACGAAAAAGGCGCATCTTCCAAAACGCGGGTCAACCTGGGCTTCCAGCCCGGGGCCTGTTGCTGTAACAACTATTCTCATCTCTATCACCACAGCATCAACATGTGTGCCAGTATATTATAAGTTACAACGGTTATATACGGGGTAGGTGGGATGAGGATATTGGGTGGTGTTTTGGGTCATGGTTACGTCTTTTCGTGTTGGTTCTCTGTCCCGGGGGTCCAAGAGCGCCCTATCTCGGCGGATGTGTACCGCAGGTATCTCATTGTGCTGTACTTTTCTCTTATGCACAACCTGTTATTCGAGCCGAAAAGTGTAGCATACTGTCCGCAGTTGCTCCCTATCTGGTTTTCTTCCAACGCGCCTATACTTACTATGACATCGTACCCGGCTCTCTCAAGGGAGCGAACAAGGTCGGCGTATTTCGCTGGGTTCGCCGGGTCTATGAGCGATTTCATTCCGGCGTTGATGACTTTTTCTGTCGGGTTCAGTGGGGTGAGCTTTATGAGAAAAACGTCTGGGTTGAAGTGTTCCCGCAGAACACCCGTTGAAACAGGCCACTCCGGGGCCGGAGAAAAGTTGAGAGTTATCTTTCTATCTCCTTCTCTGTAAAAGCGCTCCCCGTATTTTCCTATATCCTCAAACCCCCATTTTTTGATGGGTATTATCTGGTTCCTCAACTCATCGTCTGTTGTGTGTATTGAAAACTGCATCTGGAAGCGCCCCCCGGCGTACAGCCTGTTCTTTATGGCCAGTAGCCTCTCAAAAAAAGCCTCCCGTCCAGCCGGGGCGATGGTGGATATGGATGGTATGAGACCAGGGGCGTCTAGTACCTCCGGAAGCCTTTCAAGCACGTCCAGGACTGCGTCGTTGAAAGATGGCTCTCCCATTCTGGCAAACTGTATCTTGTACTTTTCCACGGGCACGGCTCTCCTTGGATAGTGTCGGTCAACCATGAACAGTATCTGAGAAAGGATTTCCTCGGCGGTCAGCGGGCCCCTGTAAGTGCCGCCGGCGTCGCACATGGCGCACCCCACCGGGCAGCCGAAGAGCGTTGATATGAGGTTCACCCATTTCTTTTCCCGTGGTATAGGTGGCTGCACGGATTCCACGAACTCAACCACGTGGTCTTTTTTGCCCCGCAGATAGGCCACATAGAGGGTGGCCAGATCCTCTTTTCCGAACTCTCCCAGCAACACGAGCCCTTCTGTGTCTTTGGAGGTGTTTTCCAGCAGTTTTTCACCGCCCATTGCGATCGCCTCTCACTTCATCCACGGCATTACGTCATCTTCTGCGTGTTTGTGGGCTATGTCCATTGCACACTTTATCCCATCACCCACGGCTATTCCTATCTGACGCCACCCGCCCCGTGCGTCTCCTATTATATATAGTTTGTCTTCTGGAGCGTTTTTCGGTACAAAAGAAATATCTGGTTCACGGCCGCATGCGACCAGCACGCAGTCACACCGCAGGTGCTCTGGTTTTTTCCCTGTTAGCATATTTTGTTCGTTTCTTTCGTATTCCACGGCCACACGCTCTGTCACGCTTATCAGGGTCACCTTTGCGTGTTCAACAACGGATATGCCCTTTTCTCTGGCTCTTCTGACCAGCAGAGGTATGGCCCGCACCCTGTTCCTGGTGAGAACGACCGCTCTGAAATCGTTTTCATCCAGGTTCAGGGCATAATCAAACCCCACATCCCCCCCTCCGATGATAACCACATCCCGCCCACCTTTTTTTGCCAGGAATACTTTTGCCTCTCTGACGCTGTAAAAAAGTGGAGGCTCCATCCCGGCAGGCGTGTCCACAGGCACCGGAATCTTTTTTGGACGACTGCCCGAGGCGACGATGAGATACTCACACGCAACCGTGGATCTCCCCCCTGGTCCTACCTCTTCCGCCATTTTTCTATTCCTCTCTCTCCTTTTTATGTTGAGTGAGAAAAATCCCTCTTCTCCGTCCCAGCGTACGTCCACCACCTCTCCCCTCATCCATCTGACACCTTTTTTTATCATCTGCTCCCGCATCAGGTCAGCCAGTTTTTCTCCAGGTATGCTGTCGGGGAAGCCAGGATAGTTTTCAACGAAATTTGCCTCTCTGACGAGCCCGCCGAGGCCCTCGTAGCCGTTTTTTTCTATCACTAGGGGGTCAAAACCTGCTCTTTTCAGGTAGACAGCAGCCGCTATTCCCGCCGGTCCCCCTCCTACAATGGCTATTTTTTCAACACGGATATTTTCTGTTCTCATTTCCTGCCGCCGCCCCTTGTCTCTTTATTTCCCTGCAGATTTTTTCGGTGGTGGTGAGCGTTGCAAAGCCATGTCCCATGTTTCTGAGCGATGAGGTGTGGAAATTTTCTGTCCAGTCTCCCACTCCGTCTACGGGTATGAAAACGCTGAAATCCCTCATGAATGCGTCTCTGGCGGTGGACTCACAGCACAGGTGTGTCACCACCCCTGTTACTACCACGTCCCCAACCTGTCTGTCTCTGAGCATTTTTTCCAGGGGCGTGTTGTAAAAGGCGCTGTACCTGTTTTTTTCAACGACCACAACATCGCCTTTTTCAGCGTGTCTTTTTATCTCCGGTGCGAGGTCTATCAGAGGGTGTTCGGGGTAGAGTGTGTCCTTCCACCAGCGGCCGAACATCCCCTCCTCTCCTCTTTTTATTACGTGTCTTGTCACAAAGACAGGTCTTTTGTGTGCGAGGAAACATCTGACCAGTTTCAGAGCCTTTGAGAGGACGATGCCGGCCACCGGGACGTGGGCGTGGCTTTTTGGGTTGAGAAAAAACTCCTGCATGTCAACAACCAGAAGAGCGCTTTTTTCTTTTCTCAGAGGTAGCTGTTTCCGGGCGAAATCTCTCAGCCACGCCGCTGTTTTATTGCTCAGGTTTTCTTCTGTCAGATACTTCTCCGCCATATCACACCCTGTTCCATCCTGGCGATGCAGTCCTAAACGGGAGAGGAGGGAGGAAGGGGGTTTGTTTTCTTTTCCTTCTGTTTACTGTTGCTGTTCCTGGTATTTCTGCCACTTCTCTTCCAGGGCGGGGTCCTGGAGGGTCTCTATGACATAGTTGGCGAACTCTTCAGCGGTGGCGCCGTCTTCGTGGCCTGTCACGACGACCTTTTTCTCGTAAACACCGCATATATCCAGGGCCTTTTCCAGGCGGTCTCCTTTTTCTGTGAACCCTATGTGGCGCAGGAGCATCACAGAGGCGCGCATCATGCTCTGCGGGTCGGCGTACTTGGCTCTGCCCTCCTGGACCATTCTGGGTGCTGATCCGTGGATGGCCTCAAACATGGCGTATCTCTTTCCTATGTTCGCGCTCCCGGCAGTCCCGACGCCTCCCTGGAACTGGGCCGCCTCGTCTGTTATTATGTCACCGTAGAGGTTAGGCAGCACGAAAACCCTGAACTGTGTCCTCCTGGCGGGATCTATGAGCTTTGCGGCTATTATGTCCACGAACCAGTCATCCCACTGGACCTCAGGGTAGTCTTTTGCCACCCTCTCTGCCACTTTGAGGAACCTGCCATCCGTCTTTTTGACCACGTTGGCCTTTGTCACCACTGTGACCCTGTTTATGTTGTTCTTCTTCGCATATTCAAAGGCCATGCGTATGATTCTCTCCGCTCCCTGCTCTGTTATCACTTTGAAGTCCACGGACAGGTCCTCTGTAACGTCTATTCCTTTGCTGCCCAGGATGTATGCTCCCTCGGTGTTCTCTCTGAAAAACACCCAGTCAATTCCCTCGCTGGGCACTTTCACCGGGCGGACGTTGGCGAAGAGGTCCAGGTATCTCCTGAGGGCGACGTTTGCGCTCTCAATGTTGGGCCAGGGGTCTCCTTTTTTTGGCGTGGTGGTGGGACCTTTGAGCAGGACGTGGCATTTTTTTATCTGCTCAAGTACATCATCGGGCACAGCCTTTCCGACCTTCGCCCTGTTTTCTATTGTGAGCCCCTCTATGTCCCGCATTTCCACTTTTCCATTTTTCAGCTCCTCGCTCAGTACGAACTCCAGGACCCGTCTCGCTTCTCTGGCTATTATGGGCCCTATTCCGTCTCCCCCGGCAAACCCTATTATTATGGGCCGCAGGGTGGAGTAGTCTATCCAGTCCGGCTCGTTTTTGAGCCGCTCAACTCTCTCCAGCTGCTCTTCCAGGATCTTTCCGAAGTGCTCCTTTGCCCTTTCTATCGCCTCGCGGTCTATTCCCATCTTCTTACCTCCTTTATTTCTGGTTACACGTTGCCCGTTACTGGGTGATGTTTTTCACAACATCTATGATGCTCCCATCCCGGTATTCAACCATAGCGACCACTCTGTCGCCCCATTTTGGTTCTTTCTGACGTGTGATCCCTGCCATCCGGTATGCCATATCTCTGAGCTTTTCTATTGGCACGATGTTCAGTCCGCCGGTCCCGTTCTGTTTTATGGCGTCTATGAGGTCCTGGCGGCGGGGGTTTATTGCCACACCATACTCTGTTACTACCGCGTCAACGGTTTCTCCGGGGGTTGTCACCGTTGTCACCCTGTCCAAGACCATTGGCATGCGGCCCCGGAGCAGAGGTACTGTGATTATGGTGAGCTTCGCTCCCGCTGCCGTGTCCTGGTGGCCCCCTATCGGTTCAGCGAGTACTCCATTGCTGAACGTGACCGTGTTCACGTTGAAGTTCACGTCCACCTCTGTTGCTCCGAGGACGATAACGTCAAGGTGGTTGACCACGTTGCCTTTCATATAGATGTTTGCGTAGTGTGACGGGCTTATTATTTTGTGGTGCTTTGAGGCGGGGATGCTCTGGACAGCCGCCAGGTCAAAGGCCTGGCCGGTCAGCAGTTTTTTCACATGGCCGTTTTTCAGCAGGTCCACTATGAGGCCGGTTGTTCCGCCCATGGCAAACCCGGCGGTTATGTTTCTCTCTTTCAGAATCTCTCCCAGGTATTTGGTGTAAGCCAGGCTTATTCCCCCGGCTCCCGTCTGAAAGCCCATGCCCTCTCTTATATAGCCGCATATGTCTGTGAGTGTCACAGCGTCTCTCGCTATTTTCAGCCGGGTCGGGCTCCGGGTTATTTTTGTGGTCCCTGACACGATCTTTTCCGGGTCGCCTATGCGGTCCACAACGACCACGTAGTCAACGTATTCCTCTGTGATTTCCATGGGCGTTGCGGGGTACTCAACCAGGTTGTCGGTTATGGCCACGACCTGGTCGGCATAATGTGCGTCCACGGCGGAAAACTGTATGCACCCGCACGCGCTCGGCCCATAGACGCCGTTGCAGTTCCCCGCTGGATCGCATGTTGGTGCTCCTATGAAAGCCACGTCTATGTGGAAGTCGCCCATCATGACTGCCCGGACTCTTCCGCCGTGGCTCCTGATGTGAACTGGCTCTTTCAGCGGGGCCTTTTTTGATACGTACTCTCCCAGTTTTCCCCGCAGACTCCCCCCCTCTATGTGCGTTATGGTTCTGTCCTGTATGCACTTTATTATCATATCCGCCTGGCATGGAAAAGTGCTGGTCGGAGCCAGGGTGAGGTTTTTTATTCCCATTTTGCGGACGGTCTCAAGGACCATGTTCATTACCATGTCCCCGTCTCTAAAATGGTGGTGGAAGGATATTGTCATCCCGTCTCTCAGTCCCACGCGTTCTATGGCCTCTTTTATTGAGTGGAGAACCTTGTTTTTCATCTCTGGCGACGCTATTTTGCGAACAGCGGGGGATGCTTTTCTGGCGTCCGGTGGCGGCGGAACAAATGGTCCCTGGTATGGGCGGAATCTTTTTTCACCCCACTGAGTGGGAACCTTTCTGCCCACGGCGTTTTCAACCCAGACGATTTCGCTGTCAGTCACTATTACCACCCCCTGTGTTATCTGCGTCTGTGTTGCCGGGAGCCGGTTTTAGTAGGCCGGCCAGCTCTGCGATCATAAGCACCCTCTCCGCTTTTTCCTGTATCGGCTTGTCTATCATCTTCCGCCCCAGCGCGACCACACCGCTGCCCCGTTTTTTTGCCTCCTCAATGGCTTCTATGACCTTTTTTGCGTGCTCTATTTCCTCGGGGGTGGGGTTGAACGCTCTGTGGATGATTTCTATCTGGGCGGGGTGTATGGCCGCTTTTCCGTCAAAACCCATCTTCCTGGCAAAGACCGCGGCACGGTACAGCCCTTCTGTATCGTCCACGTCGCTGTGAACCGTGTCCAGGGCCTGGATGCCCGCGGCCTTGGCGCACATGACTATGCGGGAGCGGGCGTACAGCAGTTCTGTTCCCTCGGGCGTCCTTTCGCCTCCTATGTCCCGGGTGTAGTCCTCGCCGCCGAAGCTAAGTGCTTCCACCCTGTCGCTGGCCGTGGCTATTTCGTAGGCGTTCAGAACTCCCTTTGCGCTCTCAAGTATGGGTATTATACCTGTTTTTTTGACCCCGTGTTCCTCTTCCAGCCGTGACAGGTGTTTTTCCAGCTCTCTTATGTCCTCCGCACTCTCAGCTTTTGGGAGGTATATGACATCAACTTTTCCCGTTGGGATTACCATTTCCAGGTCCTTCAGTCCCCACGGTGTTGAGAGAGCGTTTATTCGGACGCCCACCTCGCTTCTCCCGAAGTCCAGGTCTTTGAGTGCCTCTGTTACCAGACACCTCGCATCCAGTTTGACTTCCGGCGCCACAGAGTCTTCAAGGTCCAGTGTGACGCCGTCGGCCCCGTAGATTCCGGCGGTGGCCAGCATGCGGGGGTTGTTGCCCGGGATATATATTCTGGACCTTCGGAGTTTGTATGCCATCAACTCTCCCTCCCCAGATATTTGAGTGCGGCGGCGCGTACCCTCGCTCTCACAGTGAAATCAAGCGCCCAGTTGTCCATCATTTCCACGACAGCGTCTGTTACTCCAAGTTCTTCCAGTATCTTTCTTGCCGAGGTCTCCATTTCTTCTCTGAAAAGGCTCTCTCCTTTGCCGTAAATCTCAAAGACCAGTCCGCTGCCTTTTTTTCCGGGGTGTATGCGGACTATTATGTCGTTTTTTCCGTCCGTCCCGGCAGTGCTCTCTTCCTGTGCATTTCCCTCGCTGTTTTGGCTCATCTCTCTCGCCTCTTTTTCCGGGCTGACTCGGATGGATTTTTGGTGGGTGGCCGGGCCGGATGTTGCTCAGGCATTTTTCTTGCCGATCCACGGGAGTTTTCCACCGGCCCGGAGGACTTCTATGTCTTTTTCGCTCAGGTTGTGGGTGAGGGGGATTTTTTCTCCGGTTCTCTTGTTGATCACAGATATCTCCCCTCTGAGGTCGCCCAGGGGTATCTCAAGCGGGTCTCCCTGTTCTATTTTGTCATAGTCGTCCGGGTTTTTGAACACCAGCGGGACGATTCCGAAGTTGACCAGGTTGGCCTGGTGTATCCTGGCAAAGCTTTTCGCTATGACCGCTTTCACCCCGAGGTATTTGGGTGCTATGGCGGCGTGTTCTCTGCTTGAGCCCTGTCCATAGTTTTCTCCGCCGACTATGAACCCCCCTCCCTTTTCTTTCGCCCGTCTGGGGAAGTCCGGGTCCACTCTCGTGAAGACGAATTCGCTTATCTTTGGTATGTTGCTTCTGAAAGGCAGGATCTTCGCTCCGGCGGGCATTATGTGGTCTGTGGTTATGTTGTCGCCTACTTTGAGCAGGACCTCTCCGTCCAGTTTTTCGGGGAGCGGTGGGAAGTCCGGCAGGGGTTTTATGTTCGGTCCCCGTATTATTTCCACTTTGCTTCCGTCTTCGGGTGGATAGACGAAGAGGCTGTCGTCAACGTGGAATCTCTTCGGATATTTCACTACCGGAGGGTCAAATCCCAGGTTGCGCGGGTCGGTGAGCACGCCTTTTATCGCCGTTGCCGCCGCCGTCTCCGGGCTGACGAGGTAAACCCCCGCATCTTCTGTTCCGCTTCTGCCTTTGAAGTTTCTGTTGAAGGTTCTCACGCTTATGCCCTTTGAGGGCGGGGCGAATCCCATCCCTATGCACGGCCCACAGGCGTTTTCAAGGATTCTGGCCCCCGCTTCTATTATGTCAGCCATAGCTCCAGCTTTGACCAGTTCGTACACCACCTGTCTGCTCCCCGGTGATATGGCCAGGCTGACATCGGGGTGGACTCTGTGGCCCTTCAGCACCGCTGCGACGACCATGAGGTCTCTGAAACTGCTGTTCGTACAGCTGCCTATTGCGACCTGGTGGACTTTCATCCCCTCTATCTCTCTCACCGGGACAACGTTTCCCGGGCTGTGTGGTTTGGCGACAAGTGGCTCAAGTTCGCTGAGATTTATTTCAATCACATCGGAGTATTCGGCGTCGGGGTCTGCTGTGAGTGGAACACACTGGTCTCCCCTCCCCTGGGATTCCATGTACTCTCTGGTGACTTCGTCGCTGGGGAATATGCTGGTTGTGGCACCTGTTTCTGCGCCCATGTTGGTTATGGTGGCTCTGGACGGGACGTCCAGGGTTTTAACTCCCGGGCCGAAGTATTCAAGTATCTTTCCAACGCCGCCTTTCACGTCTATTCTGCGGAGCACTTCAAGTATCACATCTTTTGCGCTCACCCAGGGCGGCAGTTTTCCTGTGAGTTTCACACCCACGATTTCGGGCATTTTAAGGTAGAAGGGCTCTCCTGCCATGGCCATGGCAACGTCCAGTCCGCCGGCCCCTATGGCAAGCATCCCTATGCCTCCACTGGTGGGCGTATGGCTGTCAGATCCCAGCAGAGTCCAGCCGGGTCTGGCAAATCTTTCCACGTTGAGCTGGTGGCATATGCCGTTTCCTGCCTTTGAGAGTATGATGCCGTATTTTTTTGCGACACTCTGGAGATAGAGATGGTCGTCAGGGTTTCTGAAATCGGTCTGGAGGGTGTTGTGGTCTATGTAGCTCACCGACAGTTTTGTCCTGACACGGGGCACTCCCATGGCTTCAAATTCAAGGTATGCCATGGTTCCCGTGGCGTCCTGTGTGAGCGTCTGGTCTATTTTTATTCCGATCTCTTCGCCGGGGACCATTTTTCCATCCACGAGGTGTTCGGCTATTATTTTCTCTGCAACGGTTTTTCCCATATGCATCACCGTGGCGAGCCACAGGGGAGGCGTATAAAAAGGTTGCTGATATTGCGGTTTTTGTTCCTCTATCTCTCCCCCTTTGCAGATTAAACGATAAATAATGAGCAGATGTTTTTCTCACAAAAACATAAGAATCGGAGAACTTCCTCCTTTTTTCCGATAAATAGGGAAAAAACTTTATTGAAGATTGGACTTATCTTCGGCAGAGTCGGGTGTTGAAGCGATGTCTAGGAGACACGGAATAGACGATTTTACAGACAACGAGAAAAGGGTTTTTCACGCCCTCCTTGCGAACCCGGATTACACAGACGGAAAGATAGGGAAAACGCTGGGACTGGCCCAGAGCACTGTGACCACCATAAAAAACCGTCTCCGGGAGATGGGAGTGTACCGGGATCTCTGGGTCCCCATGTTCAACTGGCTCGGGTGCGAGATGCTGGTTGCCATATACACAAACTTCAACCCAGTTATTTCGGTGGAGGAGAGGGCCAAAAAGACCACACGCACCATAGAGGTCTCGGACGAGATCTTTTTTTCAATAGGCGAGACACAGAAAGGGCTCTCACTGAGCGTTGCCAGACGCTACACTGACATAGGCCGCATAAACGATGCCAGGACAGAGACATTCGCCGCCATGGATTTGCTTGAAAAAGATTATCCTCTTGAGATGGTCTTCCCCTTTGAACTCAGCACTGTGCACAGGTTTTTCAACTATGCGCCCCTATTTGAAAAAACATTTGGTGTGGGGGAGGGATGGGGAAAACACCGCGAAATAAACTTCCCGCCGCCTCCCGATGGTTTTAGCCTTGAGCCCACGGACAAAAAGATTCTCATGCAGATGATAAAAAAACCTCTTGCCACGGAAAGCGAGATTGCCAGAATCACCGGACTGTCACGGCACACTGTTAGTTCTCATCGCAAAAAACTCGTCTCGCTCGGAGTAATAAAAAAGCACCGGATACCGGATCTTCGTCTGCTGGGACAGGGTCTTTTTGTACTCCACCACATGAGGTTTAACCCGAAAAATCCGCCGGACATCGGTCTCCGGGGCGAGTTGAACGCCATCCTCAGTCCATACACCATTTTCATGGTGGCCAGGAAATTTGAGATGCTCTCAATTTGTGTCTACCCCGATTATGGAGAGTACAGAAAGGACAAGAACCACATGCTCAACTATTTACACAGGACAGACCACATAATAGAGGCCCCGGTTTCCAGGGTTTTTGTCATAGACAACAGCATAATAATGAAAGACATGGTTTTCGGCAATATGGTTGAGAAACTGTTATTTCCGGTATAATCAGGGGTCACCGGTCTGTGTGGGGAGGCGGGGCACGTTCTTTTCCTGTGTTTTCAATGGTGCTTCAACATTGATAAGGCCCGCCGCCCAGAGAGGCGTTGGTGCCGGAGAAAAATGAGTAGAGGAAAAAATGATGTAGCTGTTCAAAACCCGATTGACACCGCTAAGGGGTGTAGTTGTTGTTGGCAGGCACAGACATAAAGGTGATCAGCAGAGGTGGGGGCAGTTCAGACATAAGTGGAATCTAAAAAGCGATCCTCAACCTTATGCAACATATGTGCGCTCGTCTCACCATAAAAACACGCAAAACGCGAGCACACACTCATACTGGCTACCTCTATATCCTGCAAACTTTCTCAACGCTTAAAAGAGTCTTCGGCGAAATTTCAGAAAAGTTTAAATATAATTCTCTTTTTTATCAGAACTATGATAGACAGTATAAACAATGGGATTTACAGAGCGTTGAAAAAGATAATGCTTCACTGGGGTTTTACGCAAATTGAAGCAAGCGTATATTCCCTGCTCCTCTTGAAAAATGAGGAAATGTGTGCGAGAGAGATTGCAGAGAAAACCAGATATGCTTACAGTTCTGTGGTAAATGCTTTAAATAGGCTAAGAAGATTTCAGCTGGTTGAGAGAGAGAAGAGGGGAAAGTGTTATTTTTACACACCAGTTACCGACATTGTTGAGATAATACGCAATGAGAGAAAAGTGGTTAGAAACTATTTAATGGAGCTGAGGGACGCTCTAAAAGAAGGAGGGGAGAAATATTCCGAACTTCTAAGACGTGTGGAGGAGGGAATAGAATATCTTGGAAAAGTTGAGAAAGAGGTGGGGTAAATGAAAGAGAAGAACCTGAATGAGGCAGAGATAATAGATTATCTCCATAAGGTGATGGATAACAAATTTGTGAGTTTCATTCTGAAAGAGATGACAGAAGTGAAAAAGCTGGAGAGAGAATTTGCCATATATGCAGGAGTTATAAAACCAGAAGGAGTAAGGGAGAGAATGCATGCAAAAATAGTGGGGGAGGCAATTGAGAAGGGCGCTGAAAAGTTCGGTGCAAGTCCTGATGTAATTAAAGACATGCTTAAAGATCCTTATATGCAGAAGGGGTTTGCGGTTGTGGTAAGGAGCATAGCGGAATATGGAATCACGAAGCCTCAGAGATTGATCGCACCTTTTATGGTCGTGTGGGACTTTACAAAACAGTGCAATCTCAGGTGCAAGCACTGCTATGCAAATGCCACGCCACATCCCGCTCCAGATGAACTGAGCCTTGAGGAGAAATATGAAGTGGTAGATCAGCTGGACGAGGCAGGAGTGGCGGCTATTTCGTTTTCAGGTGGGGAACCACTCACAAATAAAGATTTTTTGAAGGTTGCAAAATACGCTGCCGAGAAAGGTTTTTATCTTAGCGTTGCCACCAATGGCACTCTTATTTCGGAAAAGACGGCCCAGAGACTCAGGGAGGCGGGCATAAGGTATGTTGAAATAAGCCTTGATGGACCCAATCCCGAAATTCACGACGAGTTCAGAGGCGTGAAGGGAGCGTTCAATGCCGCCATCAGGGGAATAAAAAATGCAAAAGCGGCGGGACTGGAAGTGGGCATAGCCACCACCGCAACCCATGAAAACCTGGATTCTATCCCCGCCATAATTCAGCTTGCAAGAGATTTGAAAGTGGACAGGCTCATAGTTTTTAACTTTATACCTACGGGAAGAGGAAAGGATATAGTTCTTGAAGACCTCACGCCTGTGGAGAGAGAAAACCTCATGAAATACCTTTACGGGGAATGGCAAAATGGAGATCTGCAGATTTTCTCCACCTGTCCTGCGTATGCAAGGATTTCCATAACCGCAATGGAGAAAGGAACGGGAGATAAAGTCTCGCCCACCCATTTTGCCGAGATGGAACTGCCGGCAGAATTTGGTGGTGCTGCAAAGGCATTGACGGAGTTCATAGGGGGATGCGGCGCTGGACGCATATATTGTTCAATAGAGCACAACGGGGATATACAGCCCTGCGTATTTATGCCAATTAAGGTGGGCAATGTTCTCAAGGACGGTTTTGTGAATGTGTGGAAGAACAGCGATGTTTTCAATGCATTGCGTGACAGGGATGCAAAGAATTATGCATGCCACTCATGTGCATTCAGATATGTTTGCGGAGGGTGCAGAGCCAGAGCTTATGCTTACTATGGGGACATCCTAGCTCCTGACCCGGGATGTGTAATGATGAAAGAAGAGTGGGAGAAAATATGTCAAGAACTTGCTTAAAGGGATCAAAATGAGAGTAGTGCTGACCTCTGACCCGAGTTTGACATCTACGTTCAGGGACATTCCCCTGCTTGATTTTTTACCATGCGCACCAGTTGAAACCGTGCCAAAGTTCATATACAAACTTCTGGACACACAACTACCGGATAAGGATGGTATTTTAATTCAGGCGCCATATGCAATAAGAAAGGTGGAGGCAGCACTCCTCAGGCAGGGTTTTAAGAGAGAGGAGGTTGTTGTTGCCCATCCAAAAAAGATTGAGAAATTCATAGATGAGAGAACTACGATAGTTGGGGTAAATACCATGGACCCTTACGGTTTAGGGCCGGTAACTTTGATGTTTACCGAAGGAGGGAGGAAAACCTCCTATTCCAAATATCTTTTTACATCTTTTATAAAGAGATTGAAGGATTTTAGGGCTAAAAAAGGATATAAATTTAAGATTGTTGTTGGGAGCCAGGCGGGATGGCAGTTTGAACTGAAACAGGACTTAACTGAAAAATTAGGTATAGACCACGTGATATGGGGGGAAACCGAGCACGTGATAGGAGATATTTTCAGGAATATAGAGAGTGGGGGGGCGGACAGGTTTATAAAGACCAAGACCTGGCCAAAGATTGAGGACATCCCCGAAGTTGTAAACCCTACATTTAAGGGGATGGTGGAGGTTATGCGTGGTTGCGGAAGGGGGTGTAAATTTTGCAGTCCCAATCTGAGAACGGCAAGATTTTATCCAGCAGAAAAGATATTGAGAGAGATAGATGTGAATTTAAGTGTGGGGCAGAGGACAGCATGGCTACACAGCGAAGACATATTCAATTATATGGTGGAAGACAGGAAGAATTTTTATCCAAATGAGGATGCAGTAATTGGTCTATTTGAAAAGGTCCTGAGTAAAGTTGATTTTGCGAATCCTACCCATGGCACTGTTGCTGGTGCCCTGGCAGCACCAAGAATATTAAAGAGAGTTGGCGAGATGAATCATGCAAACTTGAATAAATGGGTTGGCATACAGGTTGGATTTGAAACTGCATCGCCTGAATTGATAAAAAGGATTGCCAACAACAAAATGAAACCGTTTAGCGCCGAAGAATGGCCGTGGGTCCTGCTGAACGGAACGTATGCATTCAATAAGTTCTACTGGTTCCCGGCGTATACAACAATAGTTGGCTTGCCCTGGGAAACCGATGAAGATGGGATAGATACAGCAAGGCTTATTATCACGATGGAGAAAAAACTGCATGAAAAACTCGGTGAGAAGGCACATTTCACTGTTACACCATTGGGCTTCGTACCTATGAGTGGTTTAAAAGAGAAGGAATTCTTTGACATTGATCAACATCTTACAAAAGGAAGAATTCTTCATATTTACCATGCATGGAGACATCTCGCATGGGAAGTAGATCATGGTCTAAAGAGAGTGACCAAAGGGAACCCAAACTTTTTGATTTTTGCGCCACTTGCAAAGATGGGGGCAAAACTGGTTGTGCGCAGCATAAGAAAATGGGCCATCAGAAAAGGTGTGGACGTTGATAAGCCGCTTGAGCCTATGGATATAAAAATAGAGGAAATAGAGGAAAAGTGATGTGAAAATCCTGCTGCTCTCTCCTCCAACAATAATCTTCTTATCAAAGAGATACAAGTATAACGTTGATTTTAAACTACTTCCAATTTACTATTTTGTTTATGTCCCACTACGGACAAATGATCAGTATGTTGCTATTGCAAAAGTTTTGATTTACCGAATCATAGGAAAAGAATTGAACGTCAAAAATTGGGTCGTTTGAAAGGTGTAAAATTGTTTTTCAATGATGTTTACCTGAGAATATAGCCACCACATCTTTTCCCAAAACATACACTTTGTATGCACCCAATAATTTCATATATTCCATCAACCCGTCAGCAGTATACTGCCATTTCCATCGACTTTCAAATGTATTTATTCCATCTGCATCACCTAAAAAAGAATCCCATATTTTTATGATTTTTTGAGGTATGCGAACATTAAAGGAGATTATAGGCTCCATAACGATTACCTCATCGAAGGCTTTTCTCATCTTATCTATAATTTCTCTCTCCCTAGGGGTTATATGATGCAGTATATCTACTGCCACACCAACATCCGCTGCGGGAAATTCTTCTTCGAAGATATCGCCAACTATACAGTTATATCCCTTCTTTCTAGCATATAACACGAATTTCTGATTCAAATCCATTCCAGCATATCTATCTTTTCCAACATATTCACCCAGTAATGCAGGTCCGCATCCAACATCAAAAACTCTTCGGTTATTCACAATACTTGCAATTTCTCGATATCTTCGATCCAAATACTTCCCATGAATAGTTTGAAGCATCAAAATATAGAGTTTTGGACTACGATACATAAGACTTCTCATAAACCCTCATCACCTTTTTTGCTACTACTCTCCAGTCATATTTCTCTCTCACACTTTTCAAAGATCTTCTTACAATTTTTTTCTGTAAATCCACATCATTTATTAGAGAGAGCATCGCATCCACCAGTGCAGATGGGTTGGATGGCGGTACTAAAATTCCATTACCTCCGGCAAGGATTTCTTCTATGCCACCCACCTTTGTGCCAATCACTGGAGTACCTGATGCCATAGCTTCCAGGATAACTATGCCAAAGGATTCTCCAAATGCCGACGGCAAAACAAATACATCTGCAGATGAAAAAAGAGGATTTAGAAGATTATCCGGAACATAACCTAAAAACTCCACATTTTCATCAATCCCGAGTGTCTTTGCAAAAGAAGATAGAACCGGTTTTAATTTCCCTTTTCCGGCAATCCTCAACTTTGCTTCTGGAATTTCCCTGAGGGCATCTTTAAATGCTAAAAGGAGGTTAAAGAGACCTTTCTTGCTCACCAGTCTGCCAACATACAGGAAAGATGGCTCATCGCCAAAACCCATTATCTTTCTTGCTTCCTCCTTATTCATCTTCCTGAATTTATGCGTGTCCACACCGTTGGGTATGACCCTAACAGGCACATCCGTGAAATGGGAAATGAACTTTTTTGCCGCCACACTCACTGCTATTATCTCATCTGCATTTGAGAGCACCATACGATATACTGGGTAACCGTAGCTAATAGTTTTCCATAGATATTCGTAATCCGGCATGAATGATACTGTATGGGTTGTGAGAATAGATCTTATACCTAAATCCTTCGCTATGGAAAGGGCACTGAGAGGCATTCTTGCAAATGCATGATGTGCATGAACAACATCAAAATCTCCCTTTTTTATGATTTCTCTCATTTCCTTAGAGGTCCATGGAGATGTGTTGAGTCTAAAAAAGGGGTCTTTGGGTCCTTTAATCACATGTACGGGAACCTCTACAGGCACCTCTTCGCGATTCCAGCAACCTGTTATTATTTCTACCTCGATATTATATCTCATCAAGAATTCGGTAAGATACTTTATGTGGAATGCTACGCCGCCGCTTTTTGCGTCAAGCCATTCAGTGACCATTGCAACTTTCATACAAATCCCATGGGTATGTGAGCTAAAATAAAATATTTCCTATCACTGGAATGTTTTATATTCACACACATCTATGTACAACTAAACCGAGCAAAGGGACAGTTTAAATAGATGAATACTATGGTGTGTGCTGTGTCTCAGAATTTCAAAAATCCTTACATTCAGGCTATATTTAATCTTGTTATACCTATTATTTTTAGTTTGCCATTGATAGTTCTTATTATATCCTCATCTAATTTTCCAGCATACCTTGCCACAATAACAACCTTCTTTTTTGCATATGGCACCGGAGAAATATCCTCCATAGTTGCTGGGGTCGCTCTTGGCCTCAATCCCTTCATTCCCGCGCTTATTGTGACATATATAGAATCAGATATATCTCTTTTTATCACACTTAATTTTGATTATTTGATAAAAATACCCGGAGTAGGAAAATACATCGCTGCGTATGAGAAAAAGGCAGAGGAGATAATAAAAAAGAGGAAAGGTTTTAGAAATATTGGTTTTTTCTTCATTTTCATAATGATGTTCATTCCATTGCATGGCACAGGTGCGATAAGTATGACTCTTGCAGGAAGAATTCTGGCCCTCGGAGAAAAAGCAACATGGCTAGCCGTTACTTTGGGGAGTCTTGCCAGATCTCTATTAATCGCGTTACTGATATATGTGGGTATAATTTACATTTAATCATTTATGATTCCCCGAATCACCCTTTTCTTTCCAGATTAAATCCATAGCCACAAGATAAGTACAGATGCAAGACCTGTCATATAGATGCCATCAAATACCCCAGCCCCGCCTATGCTTGCCATCGGTGCCCCAAGCTCAGGTATCTTTTTCCAGTTTAATAGGTCTGCGCCAACAAGCGTGCCAAGTGTACCCGCTACATAAGCAATGATGAACGGATTCGTCTTCACATATACGGGATAGAGGATAGCGGCTACAATAGCGGATATCAAAGGAGGGATGAATGAGGGTATGGCTATACCCAGCCCTTTGACAGGCTTTGCAAATACATGTACGGCTAACGTTACTACGATAAAAGCCACTATAATTTTCACATAAGAGATGAGAGGATTGTTTTCATGAGCAGGAACTAAAAAAAATAAAAGGTAGAGGGAAAAGAAAAGGGGAATTAAGGCACCGCCCACATTTATGGCTATCACCATCTTTCCAGGGCAGTATCTGATCTCAGGTATGCGCCATTTCACTCCAAAGAAGTATGCCTCTTTGAGATATATTATTGGCTGAATGGTCCCAACTTCTTTAATTCGGATATTCACACAGCTCCCAAAAAGGGAGAGTAGAAAAACTAGAAAGACGAGGCATGGTGGTACTCCCAGAGCATGACCAAAGATTATTCCGGTGATGATTAAATAAGGTAGAGGAAATAGGGATATAAACAGGAGAAAGATAAGATAGAACAGCGACATTGGCTGAAATATTAATATTTTGTTCTCTCCGTAGATGCTCATATCGTAACCTCATTCTTATTTCTTCTTATTTCTTCAAAGGGAATTGAAGAGGCGATATATATTGTCTTCTGTCGCTTATCCAGAATTCTTAGAAATTTCTGGTTTTTTTTGTAATATATCAGTATATAATATAGAACCAAGTGTGTTATGATCTCATATTCCTCGCTGGGTGATGTAAATGGGAGGGGGAGGAGTTAAAGAAAAGGTCAAAATTGCTGTAGGCAAGGAGATGGTGAAGAAGGTCAGTGAACTTTTAAAAGAGTTTAAAGATCTGAAAAAGCGTGAGGTGAACTCAGGAAAGATTGCGTAAAAATTAGTGGGGCAAAATTGAGTGCGAAGTGACTTTTAACAAACTCACACTGGACGACTCGATAAAGATTAGGATAGTGTCCCCATAAAGTGTCCCGAAAAAATTTCGAAAATTTTCTTGATGCTTAAAACTTCATTTTTCTGCTCTATTGCGATAAAAATTGCAGATAGCAAAATAGAGATCCCTCGTGACAGGATAGCTGTGGATACTACTGAAAATACTTGATGAAGCCGGGAGATGCTCAGATCCAAGAAAACATTGATATTGGAGTATAGGAGTGTGGACGTTGATAAGCCGCTTGAACCGATAGACGTAAGAATAGAAGAGATAGAAGTGAAGTGATATCTGATGGTTTGCTCATTTACGGGATGAGCAGGGATACCTCGTTTGAGTCCGAATAGAGATTTTCCGTGTCATAAACCCTTATCTTGAAATAATAGGTGTGTCCGCTGACCAGCCCCCTGACGGTGTACTGGGTTGTTGAGTTGTCGTATATTGTTGTTACCAGTGTTTCGTTTGAGGGTTTAAACCCCGGGGTCTCTGACACGTGCACTTCGTAAAAGGCGAAGTCTGGGTCTTTGTTTTCCGTCCAGTCCAGGAGCGCCCCGTCCGGGATCACATAGATGGGTTCGTGCAAAATAACAGGCGTGGGGGGTACGCCGGGGATCCCGCTGCCACCCCCGTTTTTGTCCCCCACCGGTTCCTCAAAGGAGTACGGCACGGTTATGTGGGTGTATGTGAACAGGCCGAACACCTTTGCAGGTATGGTTATCTTCCCTTTGATCAGGAGAGTGGCGTTTTCTTCAAAGAACAGTGTCTGGACAGCGGCGGGCATGTCTTTTATGTTGAATGAGAAGTGAAAAGAGTAGTTGTGTGTTCCGGGCTGTACTGAGAAAAACGCTTTTTCTCCCTCGCCCACGTAGTTGTCCTCCAGATATGCGGTGTATGTAATCCGGTCAACGTCTATTGCGGTGGAGGTCGGGTTTTTGAGTGTGAGGACAAAAGTGACCCTGTAGTTCCCCCCGCCCTCCGGGGTAACACTCTCAACCTTCTTGTCTTCTACTGACAGGAGGCCGGCGACGTGGTAGGCCCAGACAAGATATGTTACTATGCCAACAACTATGAAAAAGGTGATGAACATTTTCAGTCGCATGAATCTTTTCACGCGACGCAACGTCTTTATTTCCCCATAAGAAATGTTTTGCTGTTTGGAGGAATCTGTGCTACCACTCTCCGGGTTCAAATCGCTCACCCTATTACGAATATGCAAAATCCCATATTTAGGTGTTTATGCAAGCCGCGGGGGGTCAAAGACGCCGATATGTTATATCAGCCATCAGATCGGCTCAAACCTGTCCTTGAGCCGCTCAAGTACACCTGGCAGTGTCGTGTACTCCATGTCTGCCAGGGGCAGGCGGTGTGGCTCAAAAGGACCGTGGCGGCGCATGTAATCTGCTATCTCCTGCGCCTTTGTCCGTGTCATGTCAAAGGCGGGGTCGTCAAAGAGGTCAACAGGCTCTCCGAGAAGCGAAGAGTGGACCTGAAACCCGAGGGCCACAACGCGTGGTGGGCCATCAAACCGGGTGCATTTCGCCTGGCGCATTGCGACGGGCATGAGCGGGCCGTTGTGGCTGCCTCTCATCCACCCGCTCACCAGGTGGGGGAACGAGAAAGGCTCAAGGACTTCTCCCAGGGCTGGCAGCCCGCTCTGGGCTCTGACCAGGGCCACGGGGTCGTCTTTTCCCACATATTTGCCGGCTATCTGGTAGAGTTTGTCCGTGGATACCACGGCCACCGGCTCATCCGGGGGAAGTTTTCCACCCTCTTTGGGGAAAACGTGTTTTATCACATATCTCTCCTTTGCGCCTATGAGGGCGAGGATGTCGTACATCTCCTCCGGCGAGCGGAGAAGGACTTTTTTGTTTTCCATTATGTCCCATATCTCAAACACGAATCCAGCGTGAGCGGCGGGGTCTATTACCAGGCCGGCGGTGTTGAAGGGGTCTGCGAACATTCTGAAAATGGGCAGGTTGAACGCTCCCGGCTCTGTTTTGTCCATCATGAATGCCACGAGGGGCTCAGATTTTCTCTCCGTGAACTCCATCTCAGCGGACCCCGGTCCGAGTCCTTTCACGTTGCCGCTGAATGCGTCTGAGAGCAGGTCCTGTCCGGCGCCATAAAGTTTGAGCTCTCTCGCCTTCTCAGCACCCTTCTGGAAGGTGTCCCATGCCAGCTTGTGCACTTCTTCGTCTCCTACACCTCTGTTGTGGGACATTATGAGTTCAAGGTCGTCTCCGACGTGGGCCACGTAGAAGCTTTTTATTATCCCTGTCTCCACGGCGCGGCTGAGCTCTTCTTTTGCCACTTTTATGAGTTCAGGGTGCATGCTGGCGTGTCCGGGCCACCCGCCTATGTCGGCTTTTATGAGCGAAATCGTCGTTTTCATCTTCACCACCATCCACTTCATCCAATTCGTGTTTCTAGAGGTTTCAGGTGTTGGAATGTTGGGCGGTATTTAAAACTTACCCGTGGTCCTGGCGTTGTCCACGGGCCCACGGGCTTTGCCTGCCTGTGTACGTGCTTTGGGACGTGGGGAGTTCTCTGTGGTGAAGGGCTTCTTTTTTGCTGGCCTTTTGAAGGGCAAAAAATCTCGCCTGTTTTGAGAGCGTAAATGGATCTGGATGTCACACACATCTATAACACATATCTATAATGGGAAACTTTATGGGAAACCTATTTATACAAGTAAGAAATACATCGCTGGTGTTCTGATAGGGCATTTGTGAAAGGACGGTACCGCTAAAAGGTTGTTGGAATGGTGAAATGTATGTCCGTGGAAGATAAGGCGATGAAAACAGGGACCACGACGGTTGGAATCGTTTGCAAGGATGGTGTTGTGCTCGCGACAGAGCGCAGGGCAACCATGGGGACCATGATAGCCCACAAAAACACAAAAAAATTGTTCAGGATAGACCGCCATCTGGGGCTCACCGTGGCCGGTCTGGTCGGAGACGCACAGCTGCTCGCCCGTTATCTCACCGCAGAGGTGGAGCTTTACAGGATGAAAAACAACAGGCCCATCAGCGTGCGCGGGGCCGCGAACATGTTATCAAACATTCTGAGCAGTCAGAGATATTTCCCTTACTGGGTCCAGCTCCTGATAGGGGGTGTTGACTCGGAGGGACCGCACGTTTATGCCCTTGATCCCGCGGGTGGAGCGATACCTGACAAATATGTTTCAACGGGATCTGGTTCTCCCTTTGTTTATGGGATACTTGAGAACTATTACAAAGATGACATAAGCGTTTCTGAGGCCGTTGATCTGGCTGTGAGGGCCATATCCATGTCCATGAGGCGGGACTCAGCTTCGGGCGACGGTATCAACGTTGCGACGATTACACAGAAAGAGGGTTTCAAGGAACTATCTGAAAAAGACGTGGAAAAGCGGCTCAGCAAGATGGGGCTTTTGCCGGAAAAGTGAACTTGAGACATGTAGAGCAGACGTGAACAGATATCTGGGATGTGTGGGAGAGTCATTGGTTGAGATGGGTTCTTTTGGAACCCCGTCTCACCAAGATAGATGGTTCATGTGATATGTGAACATATAAAAATATAGTGAATAAAAATATAAAACAGGAAATAACCAAAATAGAAAAAGAAAAAACAAAAAAAGGGGATATAAAATGAGCGCGGAACAGGTTCTGAAACGTGCAAAGGAACTGCTGATGGAAATAGCGCCGCCCCACGTGGATGTCAGTGAGATAGAGCTAGAGGGCGCTATGGTGGTGATTTACACCAAGACCCTAGACGCTTTCGCAGAGGACGACACGATAGTGAAACGTCTGGCCCAGTCGCTTAAGAAGAGGGTCTCTGTGCGCCCGGACCCCTCCCTTCTAACCCCTGTGGATGAGGCAGAAAAGACCATAAGAGACCTCATACCCGAGGAGGCGGAAATAACGGGCATTTACTTTGATTCTGATTCTGGCGAAGTCACCATAGAGGCAATATCTCCGGCTGACGCCGCCGGAGAGAACATGCAGATTCTGAACGAGATAAAGAAGCAGACGGGGTGGGCTCCCAGGGTTGTTCGGTCCCCGCCGATTCCATCCAAGACACTGGCCGAGATAAGGGAGTATCTGCGTGTTGTTAGTGAGGAGAGAAAAGAGTTCCTGAGGCGTGTTGGGAGACGAATAAACCGTGACATACCCGAGGGAGAAAACTGGGTGCGCGTGACCGCCCTCGGGGGATACAGACAGGTGGGGCGCAGCTGTTCTCTGCTCTCAACCAGGCACAGCAAGGTTTTGATAGACGTGGGCCTGGATCCGTCTTCGCCCCACTCATATCCGTATCTAAACGCCCCAGAGGTCATGCCACTTGATTCCATTGACGCCGTGGTCGTGACCCACGCCCACCTGGACCACAGCGGTCTGGTTCCTGTTTTGTACAAATATGGCTATGATGGCCCTGTCTATTGCACTCCGCCCACCCGGGATTTGATGGTCATGCTACAGCTGGACAACATAAAAATAGGCTTCGGAGAGGGGAGCAAGACCCCCTACGAGTCCACGCATGTCAGGGAGGTGGTGAAGCACTGCATAACCCTGCGTTATGGTGAGACGACGGACATAGCGCCGGACATAAAGCTGACCTTCCAGAACGCCGGCCACATCCTCGGATCCAGCGTGGCCCACTTCCACATAGGGGAGGGCCTCTACAACGTCGCTTTCACAGGCGACATAAAGTTTGAGAAGACCTGGCTATTCAACCCCGCCGTTAACAGGTTTCCGCGCCTTGAGACTCTGGTCATAGAAGCAACCTATGGAGGTCACAAAGATATCCAGCCCAGCCGTTCCGAGGCGGCGCAGCAACTTGAGGACATTCTGAAGCGCACCATAGAGCGGGGTGGGAAGGTTCTCATACCCGTCTACGCAGTGGGGCGCAGCCAGGAGGTGATGCTGGTCATAGAGGACCTCATTTCCACCGGTGTGATCCCCCGTGTCCCGGTCTATCTTGATGGGATGATATGGGAAGCAACAGCGTTACACACGGCATACCCGGAGTACCTGAACAGCGCTCTCCGCACCAAGATATTCCAGAAAAAGGACAACCCGTTCCTGTCAGATGTTTTCCAGAGGGTTGACAGCATGGAGATGCGTGAGGACATCCTCAACGACCCGTCTCCGTGCATAGTCCTCGCCACCAGTGGGATGATGAACGGCGGCCCGGTCATGACATATTTCAGGTCCTGGGCCGCTGACGAAAACAACACCCTGGTTTTTGTCGGCTACCAGGCCGAGGGCACCCTGGGGCGGAGGATTCAGAAGGGAGCTGATTCGGTCACTTTCATAGAGAACGGGAGGCAGATACAGATAAACATCCGCTTGAACGTTGAGACGTGCGACGGGTTCAGCGGTCACAGCGACAGGCGCCAGCTGATGGCATATGTGGGCCAGATGGACCCCAAACCCGAGAAGATACTGGTGTGCCACGGCGAGGAGAGCAAGTGCATAGACCTCGCCAGCAGTTTTTACAAGCGGTATGGAATGGAAACCCGTGCCCCCCTGAACCTTGAGACCGTGCGACTGAAATAGCCCGATCAGAACATCAGATGTCAAAGAGCACGGTTATCCGCCCGTCCTCGGACACGTCAAGCATGTGGTATGTCACCGCTTTTATCTCAAAGGCTATGGCGTGTCTGTCCCGGCTGAACTTTTCACCCCTGAGAATGGCTATCAGAGACCATTTTTTCTCCCCCCCGCCCATCACACCTTTTCCTCTCACATCTTTTTTTTCTACTCTCACATCGGCACTGGAGACAACGAAACCCTCTGTGTCAAAGAGAAACAGGAGCTCTGATAAGAAATCAACGAGGAGAGCCCCTGGATCAGACGCCTCAAGGTGTATCTCCCTCTCCTCCCCACTCCCCAGTTCGCCGTCTATCATGATTCGGAACATCGCCTCTGCTGCTGTCGCAAAGGCCCTGGACAGATTTTTTTCTTCAACCACGAGCCCTATGTCAGCGGTGTGGTCCAGAATACGCCACGCCATGTGTGTGAGATACTCTGCCCGGTATTTCAGGGTTTCCGTGCAGCGTTTCCCGCTACTTTTCCTTCATTTTTTCGTCCCCGTGAATATGTGTGACCTCCACGAGGCGCTGGTTTATAAAATCCCTTATGGCGTCCTCAACTTTCCCGGAGGCGCCCACCCACACAGCCATCATGGACTGCCAGGCGTTTTCAACAACGCCCAGTTCTACGTCGGCAGGGGATAGGTCCGTTAAAAGAACGTGCTGGACGCCGTATGCCATCAGAAAAGAGGGAAGGGTTTCTCCGGGTGTGGGGTTGGTTATGACAAAAACGCTTTTTTTCTCTCCATTTATGTCAAATATTGTATATACGGGGGCGCTGGAAAAACTCTTTTCTACGGTGGCCAGAAAACCCCCCGGTTGTTTTGACGGCACGGCCACACGCATAATACCACCCTCTCACCCTTCCCCAAAATATTCGGCTATGACCTTTTTCTCCGCGCGCTGCAGTATCTCAGCCACGGTGGAGGGAGAAACGCCCAGCCGGTTTGCGAGGTCTTTTATTGTGACCTTTTTCGGGTAGTCGTAGTAACCGTTTCGGAAGGCCATTTTCAGCACCTCTTCCTGTCTGGCTGTCATGCGGTTTTTTCTTGAGAGCCGGGTCATCTTTTTGAGCTCAACCTCGCATCCCTCTTTTTTAAGCCGTGAGATCACGTCTGCCGCAGACCCCGTTCTGTCGCTGAGCAGGGACCAGAGTACCCACCCGTCGTCCAGCATTTTTGCCTCGGACAGGAAACAGTCAGAGCCGGTGAGCGCCTTGCATGCCACGCATTTCTGGGTGGAAACGTATCCCATTACAACGCCGTCTTCAAGCTTTGAAAGTTCTATGCGGCATATGTTGGGGTTTTTCTCTATCTCTCTCAGTACAGCTTCCACGTCCACGTCCCCGGTGAGTTCAAAAAGGCTCTTTCCCCCCTCCTGTCCGTGGGGCATACAGTCAAGGACCCGCAGCTCTTCTCTGGCCTCGGGTGGAAGTGAGTGGACCCAGTGGTCAGGTATCTTTATTTTCAAAACCACCTGATACATACGGGATTGTATCTCTTTGTCCCATATAACGGTAACGGCTAAAATATTATACACCTTTGCCCTTTGTACCTCTATGGGCGTTCTGAGAGAATATCTGAAGCTGATGCGTTTCCAGGCGACAGGGGCGGTGTGGATAGTCCTGGTGGTGGGAGCGCTGGCCGAGGGAGGCCAGAGCGTTTCATGGCTTCATCTTCTCAAACTCTTTTTTGTGGCGGCTTTCACATATGTTCTGGCCATAGTCATGAACGAGTACTATGACGTGGAATTTGACAGGGCCTCGAACGCTCTGAGCACAAAGCCCCTGGTGGCAGGAACCGTGCCTATCAGACACGCTGTTTACATCTGCTGGATTTCTTTTTTGGCCGCCTCTTTTCTGGTCTGGTTTTTCTGGGGGCTGATCCCACTGGTCTGGTTCCTCCTGTCTGTGGTGGTGGGTGCCCAGTATAACATCTGGGGGAAAAAACACTACTGGATGGACCTGTTCGTGGCTGTTTGGGCCGCCATGTACTGCGTCCTGGGCGCTCTGACTGTTCACCCGCAGCGCATGCCGTGGGCGCTCTCGCCGCTCGTGTACATTTTTGGGGCCATGTGGTTTTTCCGCCTGGTGGTGGGAAACAGCGTGGAGGGGGGTCTCAAGGACCTGGAACACGACCTCAGGGCGGGGGCCAAGACCCTGCCCCGGTGGTTCGGAGTGCACCTGGACGGTGACAGGATTGTTTACACGCCGGGTTGGTGGGCTTTTGAACTCGGGCTTGAGGCGGGCTTCGTTCTGTCCATAGCCATCCCCATCTTCCTGGGCGTGCTCCAGTATTCAACGCTCCAGATGGTTCTCATAGCAGTTTTTCTGGCCGGGATGGCTTTTACGCTGGCGCACATCTCGCCCAGACGGTTTGACAGGGAGGACATTAAAAAGCACACCTTTTTGCACGAAGCGCTGGGTTTTGGCATAATGGGCATCATGCTTGTTGACGCTGCCGGGTGGGAGCGCGCGGTAGTTATACTGGTGGTTCCCCTGCTCTGGTTTGCGATCTGGACCAGGGCGATTTATGGGAAGTCGTTGCCCACCATATAGCCGCCTCAGGCGTGTGGGTTTTTCTGTTTGCTCACAGTCCCACCCGCATGGGCTTCCCGTATATTATCGTGGTCGCTCCCGCAAACCACAGGAGCGGGAGGACGAAGAGGAAGATGCTCCCCGGGATTCCGACCACCATGACCGCCATGAAAGCGAAGGCCAGCCACGTCAGGAATATGTCTGCTACTATATAGTTGGTCCACCACTCTCTGTCGTGTTTTCCGAGGGCGCGCAAGACCACCCATATCTGTGTTGGGAGCACGAAGAAGAGAAATATGATCGTGTACAGGTCCAGTCCCATGAAAACGTTTTTTGTGGCGAGGAGGGGTATGTTGCCTGGGGAGATGAAGTATTTGAATATGATGGGGAGGGCGTACGCCAGGAGCAGGGAGGCTTTTATGGCGAGCGCGTAGATTATGTGGGGGCTTGTTATTGTTAGTGTCTGATCGTGCTCGTATCCCCATGCCACGGCCCTCGTCGGGACGTTGAGGTTTCGGTCTGTGGGTGCGTCTTTCATGGCGTTTCCCCAGTTGATGTAGACGGCGAACATGAATATCATCACCGCCACAGCTATGGTGTTTATCGTTATGGATGGGAAAAAATCGGGGTTTACCGCCGCCGCCCCGAAGAGGGCCCAGAAGAAAAACGTGAACCCCAGGGCGAACTCAAACATCATGGGAGTGTATTTTCCCTTTGCGTCGTAGTAGCCGGCGGCTATGTATGAAAAGGACCACATCAGTATGGCCCATCGGTGGGGAAAGAATATTGCCACGCCTATGAGCCCCGCGAATATGGTGAGGAGGACGAAAGCCACCGCCTGGTGCATGGTTATGGCACCGCTTACCAGGGGTTTGTCTTTGAGCTCTGGCACCAGAGAGTCCAGACGGTAGTCGCTTATCTCGTTGTATGCGCCTCCGAAGGCGTGGAACCAGAAGCCGAGGTACATGAAAGCCAGAAACTCAGCGGGTGTGAGAACGTGGCCGGTGGAGTACGCGCCTATTATGGCTATTCCAGCGGTGAGCATGGCGGACATTATCCTGCCAAGCTGGAGGTACCGTCTTATTCTCTCTTTCAAGGCCATCCCTTTTCCTCCTCCTGCGAGATGATGAAGAAGGCTTTTAAATAGTTATTTGATGGTCTGGCCGATTAAAATGGCTGATGCAGGTGCAGGTGACAGGGAACACGGTTTACACGGTTTGCGTCTGGCAGAGGGCGTCCTGGAGTCCCTTCGTGTCTTTTACCCGGTTTTTGTCGTTCTTTTCCGTGACAGAGAAGAATATGATGCCATGCGCCCCGGTTCACATGCAGCGTGGGAAAAGGTTGTTGGCGCTCCCTCTCTCACGAGTGTGTCAGGTCTGATAAAACTGGCGGGAGAAAAAACCCTTCTGGAGGAAAAACCTGTCACATTTTTTGTCCGTGGTTCTTTTCGCAGGGTGGGCCAGCCGGTTTTGGGCGATGTGCGCTCTGAGTGCAATTTCAACAACAGGGCCGGTGCCGTCCTGAAAGAGGTCGGCGGGTACATGTCCGGGTGTTTTTTTGATGGCTGTTTCAGGGGAATAGCAGTTTCCACGGACCCTGTTTTCCTGGGGAGGGCTCTATCGGACGGAGACCTGACAGAGCGTGGCCTGTTGTTTTTGACGTTTGACACACTTTCAGTTTCCCGTGTCATTTCCGGGGGCCATGGATTGGGTCCCTCTGAGGGTGTCCTAGAGGTTCTGGTCCGCTGTCTGTTGGATGAGGGTCACACGGTGGAAGAACTCACCGGCGTCTTCTCCGGCACCCCGATTGCCCATGGCAGCTTCTGCGGCCCAATTGGTTTTGTGGGAGATCTGTACTGTGGCATGGTAAATGTGAAATGGCTGTGGAAAGACAGAGAGAGCCGTCCCCCTTTTTTGTCAGAGAAAGACGTGGCTTTTGTCAAAGAGTGCGTTGAAGGTATTGGGGGGAGTGGGGGTGTAAATGACTGGAGATATCCCGTGGGGGGCAGAGTGCTGGACTATTTCAGAAACAGAAAGATATTCTTCTCTCCAATCTGTTCCGGTGCCAGAAAATATGGACTCCAGAAAAGAGAGGGCGTGTTTGTCACCGAGCCCTATGCCGAGACAACGGGGGTTGTTTTCGTTCCGCTGAAGCATCTGGAGTGGTTTTTCAAGTGTCTGGGCAGCAGCGACGTCACATCTCCCGGGTGACCATGTAATCAACGAGCTTTTCCAGTATTTCTCTGTCAGGGGACGGTGGCAGGCATCCCAGAAGTTCCCGGCTTTTTTTGGCGTACCACAGGGCTTTTTTTCTGGCGAAATCTATGGCCCCTCCCTCACGCAGCGCATTTATTGCGTCTCTGAGTTCTTCTTTTGTGGCGTTGCTGTTTCCAAAGGCTCTCAGGAATCTTTCTCTGTGGTCTCCGCTGAGGTTGTTGAGAGCCCAGACCGCCACGAGGGTTCTTTTGCCGTTTTTGATGTCGCTGCCAACGGGTTTTCCGAGTTTTGTCTCGTCTGCTTCCAGGTCCAGGAGGTCGTCCCATATCTGGAAGCCGATTCCCAGGAGCCGCCCGTATTCGGCCATTTTTTCCACAACATCTCTCTCTGCCCCGCCTATGAGGGCTCCGCCCTTGGCGGCCATCCGGAACATGAGGGCGGTTTTTTTCTCAACCATCACCAGGTACTCTTCTTCTGTGACATTTTTTTTCTGTTCAAACTCCATGTCCATCTGCTGTCCCTCTGCTATCCCCTGCACCATTTTTGCGAAATCTCTGAGAACTTCGCGGAACCTTCTCTCTCCCAGGCGGAGGTCTGTGAGGATGTAAAGAGACCTGGCGAAGAGAGCGTCTCCGGCGTTTATGGCGGTGGGAACGCCGTATTTGACATGGACGGAGGGTATCCCTCTGCGTATGGCGTCGTTGTCCATTAGGTCGTCGTGTATGAGTGTGAAGTTATGGGTCAGTTCCAGTGCCAGGGCCAGGGGCATTGCTTCTTTTTCGTCTCCGCCAACGGCAGAGCACACTGTTAGTGCCATCACAGGGCGGAGTCTTTTCCCGCCCGCGAGCGGGTAGTGTCTCATGGCCTCCACGAGGCTTTTGCACTCTCCCTCAATGGCTTTTTCTATTTCCCGGTTCACAAAGTCTATACGGGGGCTGAGCATCTCAATCAACGACATCTTATCTCACCGCCTATCACCCTATCACCTTTCCAATCGCCTTTCTCACATTTCATCCGAAGTATCCTGCTGGCTCTTCTCTTTTTTCTGTTTCGTCCTCTTTCTCAGCGGGCTCAATTATGTCTATAGCAAAGACCATATGGGTGGGTATCACCCTTATTTTTCCTGCCAGGTCTCCGTGTTTTTCTCCCATCTCTATGCATATCCCCTCGTCGGCGCCTATCCCGGTGTATCCACGGAAGATTCCCACTGTCTCAAGTGGTCTGTCCCTTGTCCCCATGGATATTATGTGATAGAGGGATCCCTCTGTTAATACGATGTCCGGCTCAAATATGCCTTTTTTCTTTTTCCTGGCCACGGCCACACCTCCTGTGTGCTTTATATATGTTGATTTTGTGTTCTCTTAAACCGCATCGTCCTCTGCGTTTTCCTTTTTTTCTCCTGTCAGCCGCTCTTTTTCAAAGAGAGCCCACAGGTGGTTCACGGTCTTTCTGTAGTTTTCCATGGCCATGTCAACGTGTGCTTCAACGAAGCTCCAGGCTTTTTTCAGGTCTCCGTATTTCAACCGGTATCCTTTTTTCATTGCGCCGTTTTCTTCTCCCAGCTCAACTGGCACAGCTTCAAGTATGTCCAGTTCTTTTAGTTTGTTGAGGTGTCTGTAGAGTGTTGGGCGTGAAAACCCGAGATGTGACTCAAGTTCTTCAACCGTCCACGCTTTCTCCGGGTGGCGGAGGAAACAGTCCACGAAGAGCCTAAAGGCTGGCGATTTTCGTCCCTCAGCAAAGGTTTTTTCTTTCTGTAGATAGCCTATGTCTCTCAGAAACTCGTATGCCACCTCGTCGGGGTTTGTTATTTCCACTATGGGCCTGTTGCTCACGACCACAAGTTTGAATCCCATCTGACCATCCTCTTAACCTCTTTGGGGTGTGAGGGTATTTTCCCCATATATTGGAGATGATATAAAACCATCGGGGGCACCCATGGAAAAATCCTTTTATGACGCAGGTGTTAGCCGGGCGTATGTTCCTGGTCAAATACGGGGAAGTGTCTCTCAAAAGTAAAAGGGTACGCCAGCAGTTCGTGAACGCGCTGGTGGGGGACATCAAAAGAAAGATGGTCAGATGGGGTGTGGAGGGACGTGTGGAAGTGGAGTGGGGCGCCCTGAGGATATACACAGAGAACCCCGTTGGCGTTGAAAATGTTCTGCGGCACACTTTTGGCGTGGTCTCCTATGCGTGGGCGGTTGAGAGCACGTCCAATCCACGGGACATGGAAAAAATAGCCGTTTCCCTTGCCGGGGACTGGGAGGGGAGTTTTGCGGTCCGGTGCAAAAGGAGCGGGACCCACCCGTATACCAGCCAGGAGATGGCTGCTTTCCTTGGAGAGAAAATCCTGGACAGCAATCCCCGTCTGCGTGTTGACCTCCGGTCGCCCGAGAACATTTTGTGGGTGGAAATAAGGGGTGGGCGAAGCTATTTTTACACCGAAAAAAAAGAGGGGCCGGGGGGGCTGCCCCTGGGCACAGAGGGCAGGGTTCTGCTGATACCTGATGGTTCTGTTGAGGACACCGTGCTGGCTGGCTGGTTTTTGATGCGCAGAGGCGCCAACGTTCACATATGGGGCGGGGAAAGTGGTGGTGTGTCCAGCTCAGAGTCCGGATCAAAGGTGGATGCTGGCTCTGGTGTGAGCCCGAAAGATGTTTTTGCCGCGCTGGAAAAGTGGGGGGCCAGAGGTGTTATATCGGATGACTGCTCAGGCGGCGGTCTGGTGGGGGTTGTGAAAAATAAGAGGTTCAACGGCGTGGCCTATCCTGCCAGATTGGGGGCTGTGAAGGAACAGAAAAGGATGTGGGTGGACCTGTGGAAGGGAGGTGGCCCATGGGTGGCTGTCCTCTTTCCGCTGGCAGGTCTGCCTGCTGTGGTTGAGGAGAAGGCGAGGGAGTGGATCTGGGAAAAAGGGCCCCGGCGAAGCGTTTCTGGTCAGTAGAATATGCCCGGTATGGGGCTGGCCACGAACAGAGATGCGAAGACGAGCGATGTCATGGCCATCAGTTTTATCAGTATGTTGAGGCTGGGACCAGAGGTGTCTTTGAACGGGTCTCCTACGGTGTCGCCTATCACGCTGGCTTTATGGGGCTCGCTCCCCTTTCCTCCGTAGTGGCCTTTTTCAATGTATTTTTTGGCGTTGTCCCATGCGCCGCCCGCGTTCGCCATGAAAACGGCCAGCACGAACCCGCTAACGAGTGCTCCGACCACGAGCCCTATCTCCGCCGCCACGCCAAGGGTTACCCCCACCACGATGGGTATGACTATGGCTATTATAGCGGGGGGTACCATCTCCTTCTGGGCCGCTTTTGTGCTTATGTCCACGCACCGGCCATAGTCCGGTTTCTGGGTGCCGTCCATGATCCCTGGCATTGTGCGGAACTGTCTCCTGACCTCATCAACGATCTTCTGAGCGGCCTTTCCGACGGCGTTCATGGTTATTGAGCAGAAGACAAAGGGCAACATGGCACCTATGAACAGCCCTGCCAGAAGCAGTGGGTTGAGTATGTGGAGGTGGTATTTTGATATGACCTCTGTGTATGGCACAAGTGCGTACCCGGGTATGCCGTTCTGCCCGGGGTATATGGATGCCAGGTTGTCTATGTTCGCTGTCCAGGCATATCTTTTTATTGAGTCTAGATACGCAGATATGAGCGCCAGGGCGGTCAGGGCCGCCGAGCCGATGGCAAAACCCTTCCCAACGGCGGCTGTGGTGTTTCCAAGGGCGTCCAGGGCGTCTGTTCTCTCCCTCACGTATGGTTCCTGGTGGCTCATCTCGGCTATTCCGCCCGCGTTGTCCGCCACCGGGCCATATGCGTCGGTTGAGAGGGTTATGCCCAGGGTGCTCAGCATGCCCACGGCGGCCATGCCTATGCCATAAAGTCCCATTTCAGGGGAGGACAGGCTCCCCCCAGCCAGGAAGAAGCCGGCTATGACCGCTATGGCAACCACGACTATGGGTATGAGCGTGCTCATCATCCCGACGGAGAGACCGGTTATTATGACTGTTGCGGGGCTGGTCTTTGCGGACTTTGAGATCGTCCGCGTGGGACGATAGTTGTCGCTTGTGAAATACTCCGTGTTGAAGCCAATGATGTTGCCCGCTATCAGCCCGGTCAGAAGCGCGTACCATACACCCACATATTTTGCGCTCAATACGCCCGTCACGGCAAAATAGGAGAAAACGGCCATGAGCACGGTGGAACCATAAGTCCCTCTGCGTAGAGCGGTCAGGAGAGCTCTCTGATCCGCCTTTTCTTCTGTTTTAACAAAAAAAGTGCCTATGATGCTGGCTATTATGCCAACTCCCGCCAGAACCATAGGAAGGGTCACGAAAGCGCTGGTTGCACTTACATACCCGCCGAGAGCGTTCTGTTCTTTCCCGGGCAGGGTCAGCGCGGCCGACGCTCCCAGGGCCATTGTGGCGATGATGCTCCCGACGTAGCTCTCAAACAGATCTGCGCCCATGCCGGCCACATCTCCGACGTTGTCTCCGACGTTGTCCGCTATGACAGCGGGATTCCTGGGGTCATCCTCCGGTATTCCTGCCTCAACTTTTCCTACGAGGTCCGCCCCGACATCCGCTCCCTTCGTGTATATGCCCCCGCCGACTCTGGCGAAGAGGGCCATGCTGGACGCCCCCATGCCGGATGTGACTATCACGGCGGTGAGGTCTCCCATGGAAAGGTGGAGGACGTCTCTGAGAATATAGAACCACATGGCCACGTGTAAGAGCCCGAGACCCACAACCATGAGCCCCATGACCGAGCCGCTGGAAAAAGCCGTTCTGAGAGCTTTGTTAAGGCTCTCTCTCGCCGCCGCTGCCGTCTTGGCGTTGGACATCGTGGCCACTTTCATACCCACATATCCGCTGAGCGCCGAGAGAAAACCGCCCGTAACAAAGGCGAGAGCCGCATAGACGCTCAGATATCCCACCATTGCCACGCCCAGCAGGACGAAGAACATTACGACGAAGAAGATGGCCACACCGCGGTACTGGCGTTTGAGATAAGCCGCCGCCCCTTCCTGTATGGCCTCGGAGATCTCCTTCATCTTTTCCGTTCCAGAGTCCTGTTTCTTCAGGAAAAAATAAAGGTAGGCCGCAAACGCCAGCGCCAGCAGACTTGATATCGGAGCCACCACCACAGCGTCCATTTTATCACCACGGGCGGGTAGATGGGAGGGTATATAAAAGTTTGTGGTGGTTTTCTCTTCACTTTTACCACTTCAACCCCGTCCCCAAAACCCTCTTATACCCTTGCTTTCGTTGGTGGGCCGATGACCACTCTCGTGGTTTGTGAGAAGGCAAACGCTGCCAGGAGAATCGCCCATTTTCTGTCGGGGGGACGGGTGGAGACTAAGAGGTATGGGAGGGTGCAGGTCCACCGCTTTGTGAGGGATGGCGAGGAGTATGTTGTGCTGGGTCTCAGGGGGCATGTTGTGTCTTTTGACTATCCCAGGGAGTACAACAGCTGGAAAAAAACTGACCTCAGGGAGCTGATTTTTGTTGAGCCAGAGAAGTTCGTCACGGAGCGTGACATCGTCCGGGTTTTGAAGAGTGTGCGTCCCTCAAAGGTCATAGTGGCAACAGACTTTGACAGGGAGGGGGAGCTGATAGGGGTGGAGGCCCTTGAGCTCCTCGGGTGGAAACCGGACAGGGCTCTCCGGGCGAGGTTCAGCGCCCTAACACGGGAGGAGATCCTGGGGGCTTTCTCACGTCTCCAGAGCGTTGACACAAACCTGGCCTATGCCGCCATGGCCCGTCAGATAATAGACCTGGTCTGGGGTGCCGTTCTTACACGCTTTGTTTCCATCGCCGCCGGCAAAATGGGAAAGGATTTTTTTTCTGTTGGACGTGTCCAGAGTCCCACACTGGCCATTGTTGTCAGGCGGGAGAGGGAGATAAAAGAGTTCGTCCCCCGCCCCTACTGGGAGATAACGGCTTATCTCCACAAAGAATCCGAAGAATCCCCCGGGGGCGGGCGTGCTGGTGCCGTGGACAGGACTGCCCCTGGTGGGATGGAGCGTTTCTCCGCGTCTCATGTTGACAACCCTTTCTGGGAGGAGCTGAAGGCTACACAGGCAAGGGAGCGTGCAGCCAGGGCCAGAGAAGGAGTTGTCATGGGGGTTGAAAAGAGGGAAGTCCGTGTCTACCCCCCGCCACCTTTTAACACCACGATGTTTCTCGGAGAGGCGACCCGCCTCGGGCTTTCGGCCAGCAGGGCGATGCAGATAGCAGAGGACCTGTACACGAACGGGTGGATAAGCTATCCCAGGACGGACAACACTGTGTATCCCAAATCCCTCAACTTGAGAGGTGTGCTGAAAGAGCTCTCCCGGGGAGAGTTCAAGAAAGAAGCCGAGACGCTGCTGTCCGCAAAGCGTCTGGTTCCGACCCGGGGCAAGACGGAGACAACAGACCACCCGCCAATCTACCCTGTGCGGGGTGCTACCAGAAAGGACCTCAGCGGATATCACTGGCGCATCTACGAGCTGGTTGTGAGGCGGTTTTTTGCCACTCTGGCTCCGCCCGCTGTCGTGGAGAACACGGAGGCCCGGATAGACATCGGTGGAGAGGTCTTTGTGGCCCGGGGAAAGCGTTTTCTGGGGAAGGGATGGACTGCCTATTATCCCTACCACACGATAAAAGAGGTTTTTATCCCCCGGTTGCGGGAGGGAGATGTGGTTGTAGTTGATCGCATAACGAAGCGGAAAAAGGAAACGAAACCTCCGCCACGATACAACCAGGGGTCTCTTATAAAAGAGATGGAGCGTTTGAACCTGGGGACCAAGAGCACCAGGCACGAGATAATACAGAAGCTCTTTGACAGGGGGTATCTTCGCAGGCCCATGATTCCCACACAGAAGGGGGTGGCACTGGTTGATGTTCTGGAAAAACATGCCCGGGAGATCACAGAGCCAGACATGACCGCACGCTTGGAAGAGGAAATGGACGCGATAACCAGGGGAGAGAAAAAGATGGAGGAGGTGGTGGAGGACTCCCGGAGGATGCTGTCAAAGGTGCTGGACGCCCTGGAAAAAGAGCGTGAGAGCGTTGGGGCGAGCCTGCGTGAGAGCACCATGGAAAAACTCGTTGTGGGAAAGTGCCCGGTTTGTGGCGGAGACCTTGTGGTCATGAAGCCGGGTAAAAAACGTTTTGTCGGCTGTTCAAACTATCCATCGTGTAAACAGACATACCCCCTACCGCAGAACGGCAGGGTCGTTCCCACGGAGAAGACGTGTCCCGTCTGTGGGGCTCCGATCGTGAAAATATTGACACGTGGAAGAAGCCCGTGGGAGATATGTTTGAACATGGAGTGCTCGTATAACAAACGTGAGAAAAGAGCGGGTGAGAAAAAGAGAACGGAAGGCAGCGGGGATAGATAGATAGGCTGCTCCCAAAATGTTTTATCCCACCCTTACTTATGTTAAGTATGAGAACGTAACGGTTGTTTAAGAGGTGGAAAAGATGAGGCTGGCCAGGGCGATGAGGATATACCGTGAGGAACAGGTCTATTCTGCTTTGAGAACGCACGCCGCTTCCACTATTAAGGCTGTGGAGCTCATAGATCGTGCAGTGGACATGATAATAAAAAATGAAAAGGATAACCTGGTCAGGTGCATGGATGATATTTTCAGGCTCAAAAAAGAGGCCGACCTTTTCATGAGGGGCGAGGTCAGAAAGCTTTCTTCTTCAAAGTTTTCTCCTGAGAACAGGGCGGACCTTCTTGAGATGATGCTCGCCGCTGAAAAGATCATCGCCGAGGTTGAGACGCTGGCTTATACCATAAAAATGCTGTCCCTGGCAGACATAGACGTGGGGGGGCTGCCGGAGTCCGTGGAGCGGGGTATGAAAAAGATGTCTGAGAAGATAGTTGAGGAGACCCGGTTGCTTGAAAAAGCACTTTTAAAAGTGGCAGATGACCCGGATCAGGCAGCTGAGTTGTGCAACGCCGCGGCGGACATTGAGAACATAGTGGACGACCTATATTTTGACACTATGGTTGAGCTTATGAAAGAGGGGAAAAGTTACAACCCGGCCAGATTTTTCTTGATAAGAGAGCTTGTCCTCGGGCTTGAGGAAGTGGCTGACAGGGGCGAGGACCTGGCAGACCGTGTCCGCATAATAATCGCAGAAAGAACGTGATCCGACACCTTGCGTCACGCCCGGCATCCCGCTCAACCTTTTTTTGGCCCCACTGTTTTTGCCTCGCCCGCCTTTACCAGAGCGTATTTAACAAACGGCGGGCCTATGAGCTGAACTATCAGTGTGGTCACGGCTATGACGTTTATAACCAGAATACCCCATTCTATTCCCTGGTGTCCGCCCAGTTCTGTGAACTCTCTGTAAAACGCGAAGGCCAGACCTATGGCCACACCGGCCTGTGAAAACAGTGCGTATCCCAGGTATTTTTTGACGCTCTCAGGGGCGCCAGAAACAGCGGCTCCCAGGTAGCTCCCGCTCATTTTCCCGGCGGTTCTCGCCCCCACGTACATGAGAGAGAGAAAGACCACTGAGGGAATAAGGAGGTATCTCACCTGGAGACGTGCGCCCACCAGGACGAAGAATACCACAAGAAATGGCTGCGAGAACTCAAGTATCCCCTCAAAGACGACCTCTGTCCTTCTTGTGTGCAACACGTTGGTTATCACTATGCCAGTTGCCATGCTCGCCAGTATCTCAGACAGGTCCAGCATTTCTGAGAGGCCCAGGACGAGGAGAAGCGAGCCGAGGGTTATTATCAGTATGTCCCTCTTTTCTGTTGCCTTTTTCAGGGGAAGGATAGCTGCCAGGCCCACTGCGCTTCCCACCAGCAGGGACAGCGCTATGGTTTTGACAGGTCCGAGCAGGGTGTTTGCAATGGTCAGCGGCAGCCCCAGGAGGCTGGCTTTGACATATCCGGATACAAAGCCGTATAGAACGAGGCCCACGACGTCATCAAGTCCGACTATGGCCAGCAGGGTTATGGTAAGAGGTCCGCTGGCCCGGTATTCATAGATCACGTCCGTTGTGGCGGCGGGGGCTGTCGCGGCGGCCAGCGCACCGAAAACCAGGCCCAGAGCAGTGTTCCTGAGAATCAGGTACGAGACGAGGGAGACGAGTGCGAAAGCGAAAAGCGACTCGCAGAGCAGGATGGCCACAACGCTCTTTCCGAGGGATCTCAGCACGTCGGCCCGGAGCTCGCCCCCTATGTTGAACCCTATAAATGCCAGCGCCAGTAGAACTATGGGGGTGAGGGCGTCTATCGTTTTTTCATCGATCAGGTTGTAGGGTTCCATTGAGACGCCGAGCAGGAGGCCGGCCACTATTCCGCCAACCACCTGTGGTATTCCGAAGCGTTTGAATATCTTCTGGCCGGCTATTCCTGCGACGAGCGCAACGCCCAGCACCAGCAGTATGTCCATGTCTGGCATCTGACCCACCTGGCTTATTCCGGTAGGAGGATTGGAATAACACCGGTGGTAAATACAGTTTTTGGGGGTGGTGGCGGAGAAGGAATTTTTGAGTCAAACTAGGTGTCAAACTAGGTCCACGAGGTGTTTTCTCAACAAAATCCGGGCGGTGGCGAGGAGACATGCCACTCCGATTATGAACAGTATCTCGGCGTTTTTCCACCCATAGACAGCCACCCATATCGCTGTTCCCCCGGCGGGTGGGTGTTCTGTGTCTGTTACCACCATGAGGAGAGTTGAGAGACCCACTGCCAGGCTGGCAGAAAAGACGTTGATGGAGTATGCCGTTGTGGGGGGGTAAACCTGTTGCATCACGTCTGCGATTAGAAAAGCCACGAGGCCGCTGAGCGCTCCAACCATGTGTCCTCCAACTATGTTGCGTGTGTGGGCGGTTATCTTTGTGGGCATGGCGAAGACGATGAAAGCGGTTGAGCCTATGACAGCTATTATTATTCCCCCCGTTGTGACATTTACTATGATAAGGACGAAGAACATGGTGATCATGGCAAGGAGACTCTGGAAGAGGTAGTTTTTCCAGGAGACCCGCTGATAGAACAGGTTTCTGTCAAGGATATAGAAATCGCGCACCCGGGACCGGAGTATGTAGTGCTCTATCTCCCTCTCCAGTTTGCCGTTGTTTTCTCTTCTTCCCATCACACCTGATCTCTTTTCCATCGGAGGAGAAAACGGCGGCTTTTATAATAAATTATCCTGGGGTGCCAACGGGGGTCCCGCCGGGGAGTATGCTCCTGTCCTTTTTGTCCGCTCTGTCTCCGCTCACTGTTCCGGCGGCGGGGGCTTTTTCTTTGGTGAAGACACCTCGGGGAGAGGATATTATTGCGGAGAGTTTTTCAAGTAGTGGCCTTTTTCTGTCGCCAACGAGTGCGTGCTCCAGGACGTCTCTGAGGTCTTCAACGGGTATGATCTCTATTTTGCCGGCGTATTTGCTGTCAACCATGACGTCTTTGATGTTCGCCTTTGGGATTATCACCTTTTTGAGCCCCGCCTGGGCCGCCGCCTCTATCTTTGCGTTTATTCCGCCCACAGGGAGAACCCGTCCACGGACGCTGAGAGATCCTGTCATCCCAACGCTCTGGTCAACGGGTATCCCGCTGAAGGCAGATATGACAGCGGTGGCTATAGAGATGGAAGCAGAGTCTCCCTCAACGCCCTCGTATGTGCCTATGAACTGGATATGTATATCGTAGTTGCTTATGTCCTCGCCCGTGTACTTTTTGAGCAACGCCGAAACGTTTTCCACGGCCTCTTTGGCGATCTCTCCGAGCTTTCCCGTTGCGATTATACGCCCCCCGGAGCGGGACATGGCGGGGGTGACCTCTGCGACTATCGGCAGGACGATGCCCGACTCCTCCGAAAGGCCTTCTGTTCCCGGGTTGAGGACAGCCAGGCCGTTGACCATTCCCACCTCGGCCCCCTCCGTGAAGAAGGTTTTGTAGTCCTTTCTGTGGGCTATGGCCCTCTCGGTTATCTGTCTCTCCAGAGACCGGGCTATCTTCTTGGCTTTTATGACGTGCTCGCGAGTGACATAGGGGGCTCCCTCTTCTTTTGCTATGTCCCCGGCCACCCTGACCAGTCCGCCGAGCTCTCTGAGGCGGAGTGTGAGATAGCCCCTTCTCCCGGCGCGGTGTTTTGCCTCTTTTATTATCTCTGCCACGGCGTCTTTGGTGAAGTGGGGGATTTTTCCGTCTTTGACGACCTCCTGGGCCACGAATCTGACCAGTTTTTCTCTGTTCTCGGGGGTGTCTGGCATGCTGTTTTTCATGTACACTTCGTATCCATAGCCCCTTATCCTGGACCTGAGTGCGGGGTGCATTCCGCCTATCCTGCGCCCGTGTTCGTCCACGTATCCGTAGATGGAGTCCAGGTTTCCAGCCGCCACCAGGACGAAGTCACAGGGCACGGGCTCGGTTTTGACCATGGCGCCGCTTGATCTCTCGCTCTGGCCCATGATGGGGAACTTCTTTTCCTGGAGGGCTGTCAAAAGGCTTTGCTGGCTCTCCATTTTCAGAAGGTTTATCTCGTCTATGTACAGAACGCCCCCGTTGGCTTTGTGTATGGCCCCAACCTCAACTCTCTCGTGGGCGGGTGTGCCCAGGCCCCCGCTCTGGAATGGATCGTGTCTCACATCCCCAAGCAGTGCTCCGGCGTGGGCCCCGGTTGCGTCAATGAAAGGCGGTTTTTCACCCGGTTCATGGCTTATGAGGAGTTTTGGTACCATCTCTTTTTCTTCGTGCTGGCCTCCGATTTTGAACACAAGGGTTACAGCGGCAGCGGCTATTATCCCCCAGAATATAGTTGTGGGCTGGAAAGTCCAGCCGTTGGGCGTGGGCTGTATGGCCAGGAAGAACGAAAACGCTATTATCATGGAAACTATGAAAAACAGCATCTGGGCCTTCTGCTGTTTTCTCTGGAGCGCTTTTTCTTTTTCCGCTCTCACTATGTCCTTTCCCTTTCCAGCGGGGACAACCCTTATCTTCGGCTCGTTTGGATCCTCGGGGTTGTGATATGCCAGAACATCATACAGCTCTCCTTTTGGGAGAAAATCAACCATTGACTTGGCTATCATTGATTTTCCAACGCCCGGGTCTCCTATCAGAAGCACGTGTCTTTTCTGCTGGGCGGCTTTTTTGACGGCGTCAACGGCCTCTTCCTGTCCTATGACCTGGTCTATAAGCTTCTCAGGTACCTCTATGTCCGCGGTGGTCTCAAAGGGCAGTTTTTCTATCCACTCCTCCACGCTCTCCTCAAAAAACTGGTGTTCCCCGCTGCCGGTCTCCTCTTTTTGCTGGTCCATGGATTCTCCCATCTCTGTCACTCCTGCCTTCTCTATGCAACTGGTTTATTCTATGGCCCGGGGGTATATATGGTTTTTTCTGCTGTTACTCTGTGTGATAAAACTTTTCCGTCCCGCACATTCAGCAGCGGCCTGAAAAGCGTGCTCATGTGTTCTCCGGGCTGCGGCCAATGAGGGGGAGGAGAAGGTGGCGAAGCGCACGGAGATGTGCTGGGTTTTTCCCCTTGACGGTGACCTCCAGGTCATCCAGGACGAACTTCAGTTTGACCTCCTCGTTTTCAATCACTATGACGTCTTTTATGTCCCGGATGGGGAGTTCGTACCAGATGTTTTTTTCTTTGAGAAGAAGCCCCGATAGAGAGAGACACAGTTCCCCATCTTTAACCACCAGGCGCAGAGGGGCCTGTTCGTCTGGGATGAGATGGACGTCAAAACTGACGTCAGCCACTTTTCCTGCCTTCAACACTTGCGCCCCCTTTCAGAGCGGTAGAACCCAACATGATCCAGTATTTAAAACTTTTGTCCATTTCTGTCCTTTTTCCTGTCTTTTTGTCGCTTTTTTTGCCAACAAACTGACAAAAACATCAGAAATGGGCGGATCATCCCGCCCCGTTCCGTGAGGTTTTTATATGGTTTCGTTGTACCACTTCACAGGACGTAGCAAGAACATCTCGCCCGCGTGGGGTAGCTTGGATATCCTGGAAGCCTGCGGAGCTTCTGACCTGGGTTCAAATCCCGGCGCGGGCACCAGCCATTTTTCTCTATTTCGTCTCTCCACCACGCCCATTTTCTCCGCTTTTTCCCTCCCGACTTCCACCGACCATTTCAACCACACGAACACCACCTGGCGGGAGCACCCTGACAACATCTTCAACAGGCACGCCCAGGAACTCCGCTATTTCTCTGGCAGCTACCTCTTTTTTTTCCTCCCCGGGTTCAATCACCACACACCTCTTCCCTCTTTTCGCCAGCGCAGATATGCGGCTCGGGGGACAGAGCATGGCCATCTTTTCGCCCTCGTGTTCCACCACACACACAGCGGCCCGGAGAGGTATCTTTCTCACGAAGTTTTTCCGCCCCCTTATGACAAAAGCGCCCTTTGCCAGAAACTCCCCGGGATTTGGCGTCTTGGAAACCTGCTCCGGCCGCACCCAGTAAGCATCCGCAGACCCCAGCCCGGAGGCCCAGGCCTTTGAGGTCACAACAGCGAACTCACACGCCTCCCGGAGGGACTTTTCGCTTATCCCCACGCCCATGTCTTTTATGATAACGCTCGGCGCGCCGTGGATGTCCGCGTGGGCGTATCGGTCGTTTTCCTTCATGTGCCTCTTCACGACCCTCTCGTTGGTCTGAGCGTCTCTGCCCGCTATGACCAGGTTCCCATCGGAGGTGAAAAACCACCTGTACCTCTCAAACCAGAAAGTCTTTTTTCGCCCCCTATTTTTCGCCTCTTCCCTCTCCCTGAGTTTCTCAGCGTCCTTCTCAAGATTTTCCAGGGCCGCGAGTGTTTTTTCCACCGCCTTCCGGGCCCCCTCCGCCCGACCCCGGGCTTTTTTCGCATTTTCGTAGTATCTGGCGGCGTTTTCTTCAACACTCAGCCGGGGGTCCAAGGAGACAGAGACGAGGTTGCCTTCTTCGTCTCTGAGCCGCAGAACCAGTTCGGGCTTCGTCTCGTCCAGCTTTTCAACCACATCATGCCCGGCCAGCTCCCTTTTTATCTCATCCCACGAAAACCCCTTTCTGCGCCCCGCCGCTATGCCATCCAGATATTTTTTGCACACCTGGTAGCTGTTGTAAATGGCGTCCCCCCGCCGCCTGTACTCTTTCTCTTTCTCGGACAGCTTTTCAACGGCCGCTTTTTGCTGCTCAAACTGTCTCAGAAGCCGCATCTTTTCCTCCCCAAACCGGTTCTCCACACTCTTTTTTTTCTCCCCGCCGCCGCTGTTCAAAAAATAGTATTCCACAGCGCCGGAAAAGGTCTCAAAATCCTTTTTTGGCAGAGGATCATAACGTGGGAGGGGCAGAGGAGCAAAACCAACTGGCACATCCCTATCAAACACGACATAGGGCCGGGGCCGGGACATATCCTCCCGCACCATGTCTATCGCGGCTGCGATCCGCTCTTTTTCTTCGTCTGAGAGCATCAGCGTGTTTTTTTCCCGCTCCACCTCGGCATAGTCGCAGACCAGCTCCGCCACCTCGCCGCCCAGGTTGAGGTCAACCGCCAGAGCGCTCACAACCCTTTTGTCCCGTTCCCCCAGAAGAACGCTTATCTCATAGCGGCTGAGGGAAAATGGATCCGGACGCGAAGGCGGAAGCCTGTACACAGTCCCACGTCGCACATCTCTGTGCGCCCAGCTCCTCTGCACCAGGGGCATGACTATCTTTCTGTCACGAACCAATACCAGGTTTCCACCGCCGAAAAGCTCAACAAAAACCTCAAGGCGGTGCTCCCTCTCCTCAAAAACCATGTGAAGTATCCTGTCCAGGCCGACCTGCTCAACGGATCTGACCCGTTTGCCACCTATGTATTTCCGCAGCAGCATAGCAAAAGAGGACGGCGTCTCAGGCGTCTCCACCTTCTCAGAGGCAACAAAAACATAGCCAGACGTGGAAACGAAGAGATCCACCCGCCCGCTCCTGCCCCTGAAGCGGAACAGAAAATCCCTCTCCCCCACCTGGTAAACCCTGTCCAGATAGGCACCGCTGAGGAGGGGGCGTACCTCGCCCACCATCACACGCAGATCAACACCTGACATCCCGCGCTTCGGTTCCACGCTCACAGACACAACACCACACACTCCACAACAGGAACGTTTAAAAACATTTACTCCCTAAACCTCCACACACTCACACGGCCGCAAAAACACGCATACAGCACAGACGTCGCCGTGGCCGTCTCCGCTTCGCTCTGGCGATATGTGGTATGTGCCGCCGTGGGAGCAGAGGTTTGCTCTGCGACCAGGCGGGATTTGCGAAGCAAATGCCGCCGTGGCTCAGCAGGTAGAGCGACGCCTTGGTAAGGCGTAGGTCGGGGGTTCAAATCCCCCCGGCGGCTTATATTAACAAAGAGACCCGATTAACAGGAGGGGGTGGGACGTTGAATTATTCACTTTTTCATTTCCTCCAGTTGTTTTTTTGCGAGTTTTAGTATTTTCCTTTCTTTTATAAGATTTTTTACATATTGAGGGTCGGGGAAACTTATGGCGTCAAATATACACCACACCTGACACGAGGTGCATCCGACCATGCATTGGAGGGGTCTTGCCACGACTGCCTTTCTTTTCTCCCAGTCTTAATCAAAAACGTTCCTTCCGCAGCTGGTGACGCACATCCCGCACCCTGTGCACTTGCTTTCGTCAACTGTGGGGTGCCAGTCTATTTCTTCTCTCGGTATGCCCTTCCAGTACGCAAACTTCGGGTCCAGCTTTGTTTTTTCTTCACTCATCCTTCCACCGCCTTCTCAGTTCACCATTGAGATAATATTTCAAGATTTTTTGAAATACCGTAATGTGTATATCAATCTTTCGCTGGACTATTACGCAGATTTCCTTTTAAGTGTCTCATCTGGACTTCTCAACCGCTGCCTGAGCAACGGATAGAAAGCGCCGTAGTGTTCATCCATGTTCGTGCTTTCTGAAGTCGCCGTGTTCTTTCCAGTTTTCATCCACGATCAGCCTGTTTTCTATCAGCGCCCGGATAACGTCGTATATCTTTCCGTACGCCCCGGTTATCACCTTTATTCCGAGTTGATTGAAGTATTCCACCGCCCTGGGGCCCATTCCGTAGGCAACGACGATCTCTCCTCCGTTGTCTTTTATGAAGTTCGGGATGTCTCCAGGGCCGTGGGACTCAAAGGGGTTCTCTTTCACTTCCACGTTCTTTATCTCTCCGCCTTCAACGTCAACGAAGGTGTAGAAGCGTGTGCGGCCGAAGTGCTGGTTCACTTCGCTTTCCAGCCCTCTGTCATCTGTGCTTGGTATGGCGATTCTCATGGTATCACCTTCAAACTCCTCGGGCGGTTTCACCTCTTCCCACCCCTGAACCAGTATCGGGCGTTCTCTTATAAATGTGTCGGAAGGTGGTTGATGTTCAAGCAGGTGTAGTTCACGGTGGTTTTTTATATTCCCTCGCCTGTGCTGGTTCCCGTGATGTGTCTGGCATGTGTGGTTGTGTGAGGTGATGGTTGTATGGCGGGCAGACGTGTTGTCGTGGTGACCAAAGAGGGCTGTGGTGCGTGTGAGTATGTTAAGAGCCATGTTGCCGGTGCGCCGGGCCTGGGGGATGTGGTGGAGTTTGTTGATGCGATGAGCCCGGAGGGCATGGCTGTCCTGGCGGACCATGAGATGCTTGAGGGCGCTCCCATGCCCTTTGTGGAGATTGACGGCGAGTTTTACAGTGAGGGATACAAGCTGGTTGAGAGAGATGGGAAGGAGATTCTCGTTCCCATCCGTTCAAAGATTGTTAAGAAAATAAAAGAGTTGTGTGCTGAGTGTACCGGTGGGGGCGGTGGAAAGGGTTAAAATACCCGTGTCTTTTCTCCCACCATGTTTCCGAGGGAGAAGATAAAACGGATAATTGAGGAGTACGATCTGGACAACCTGGTCATTGCCACAGCGTGTTCTCATTCCAGTTTGCAGATTTTCCATGGTGCCCGGGCTGAGGGTTTCAGGACGCTTGGCATCGCTGTTAAGGAGAGGCCGCGCTACTATGATGCTTTTCCTCTGGCCAGGCCGGATGATTTCCTTGTGGTGGATTCTTATGCGGAGATTGTTGACCTGGCTGACGAGCTGGTTGCCAGGAATGTTATTCTCATTCCCCACGGGTCTTTTGTTGAGTACATGGGCACCAGCACCTTTGAGGACCTTCCGATTCCGACTTTTGGGAACAGGGCCGTCCTGGAGTGGGAGAGTGACAGGGACAAGCAGAGGGAGTGGCTTGAGAGCGCGGGAATTTCCATGCCTGCAAAGATTTCCGATCCGAAGAATATTGACAGGCCTGTCCTGGTCAAATATCACGGTGCCAAGGGTGGAAAGGGTTTTTTCATTGCCAAAAACTATGCTGAGTTCAAGATAGGGATTGACTGGGGGAAGAAGTACACGATACAGGAATATGTTCTGGGCACACGGTATTATCTCCACTATTTTTATTCGCCTATAAAGAACACCGGTTACACGGTTTCTCCGAAGGGGAGCCTGGAGCTTTTGAGCATGGACAGGCGAGATGAGAGCAATATTGACGAGATCTACAAGCTGGGCAGCCAGGAGGAGTTGAAAAAGCTGGGCATTTTCCCGTCTTTTGTTGTTACAGGCAACGTGCCCGTTGTTATAAGGGAGAGTCTCCTCCCGGAAGTTTTCCGGATGGGCGAGGCAGTTGTTAAGCGCTCGTTTGAGCTTTTCGGTGGAATGGTTGGGCCGTTCTGTCTGGAGAGTATTGTGACCGACGAGCTGGAGTTCAAGGTTTTTGAGATTTCAAGCAGAATTGTGGCTGGGACCAACCCGTTCATCTCCGGTTCGCCTTACAGCGAGATGATAGAGCCCGGCATGTCCACAGGCAGGAGGATCGCCAGGGAGATAAAGATGGCCCGTGAGATGGGCTCTCTGGACGAGATAATATCGTGAGGGGTGGTGCTGTGGGCGGCGATGCGGCGGAAGAGGGGATTACCCGCATTTCAGCTGATGCGCCGATTAACATCGTGCTGGCCGATTCCGAGCTTGAACTGGTCCCGGAGAGGATTGCTGGCCACCCCGCCGTGAGGAAGAATGCCGAGAAGCGGAAGAAGAGGCCGACGCATCTTTTGCTGGACTCTTCTCTCCACCACCAGGCGATGAGGGTTTTGCCGGACTGGACCCGCCGCGGCCGCCCTGACATCGTGCACTATTTTTTGCTGTTCTCCCTTGACTCTATTCTCAACCAGGAAGGCTTCCTCCGTGTGTGGATTCACACCCGCAACGACGAGCTGATTTCTGTGAACCCGGAGACAAAGATTCCCAGGGCGGGCCACCGGTTTACTGGTCTGATGGAGTCTCTTTTCCACAACAGGGTTGTGCCCGACCGTGAGAACCCCCTCCTGGCCATTGAGAGTGGCTGGCCTCTGGCCAGCGTCCTTGAAGACCTCCGGAGGGGAGGGGGGCGGGTTGTGTGTCTCTCTCCTCCCCCGCGTGGGAAGGTTGTGGGCCTTGACAGGTTTGTGCGGGAGACGTTTGAGAGGGCTGGCATCCCTGGAAATGGAAAAGGGTCACAGGGTGGCGGTTCCCCTGTCATCTTTGTGGTGGGGGGTTTCCCGGAAGGTGACTATCGCTCTGATGTCTATTCTGTGGCTGATGACGTTGTTTCCATATACGAGGGGTTGTTGACTGTGTGGACTGTTACAGCCGAGATAATAGCCTCCGCTGAGAGGGCTCTTGGCTTGCTTTGAAAACCTCTGCGCTCCTTGTGCCCCCGGTTTTTGTCAGGCTGTTTTTGTGTCAGGCTGTTTTAAGCCCTCTTATTTTAACTCTGGAGACCAGCCCTTTTCTTTCTATAATGTCTGCCATTTGCATGAGCCTTTCCGGGGGATACGGCTCTTTTTTTTCAAACGCCGGGTCCATGGAGTTTTTTGGCACAAACTGCTGGAGCACATATCTTTCGGCGCCCTTTATCGCCTCTGCTATTTCAACTATGTCTTTTTCAGTGTGCAGTCCCGGCACCACAGTGGTTCTGAACTCGTATCCCACAACCCCTGTGAGAAGGAACCTTATGCTCTTTTTTATAGCCTCCAGGTTTATCTCTTTCCCGCAGGCTCTGTAGTATCTGTCGTCCAGGGGGGCTTTTACGTCCATGGCGACGTAGTCTATGAGTTTTTCTTCAGCCCATTCTTTTAGCGTGTCCGGGTTTGTGCCGTTTGTGTCCAGTTTTATTCCCAGGCCGATTTTTTTCAGTTCTCTCAGACGCGGGACTAGGTGGGGGTGGTGTAGTGTTGGCTCCCCCCCTGTTATGCAGACGCCGTCTATGAAGTCCAGGTGTTCTTTTAGGTAGCCGGTTATTTCCTCCCAGGGCACGGGGGGGAGGTTGTGGGGGCTGAGGACTAGGTCTTTGTTGTGGCAGAAGGGACAGCGCATGTTACAATAGGGGAGGTACAGCGTTGAGACTATTTTTCCATCCCAGTCCACCATCGAGGTGGGGATGAATCCCCTGAACACGCCGAGCAGGCTGTTGTCCATTTCCGTGTCCATCTCCTCCGTGTTTGTTTATTTATCGCCCTCTCTGTCCATCCTCTCTTTTTTTATTCGCAGGACCGCCATGTCTGTCGGTGCGTCTGGCGTACCTTTTTCCACATCAGATGTGTTCTCGTTTGCGTCTTTCTCTGTGTCCAATTCCTCTTCGGGGACTTCAACGTAGCCTGTTCCGTTGCAGACGGGGCATGGGACCTTTACAAAACCGCTCCTGAGCCTGTCTATCCCTGTTCCAAAACAGCTTTCACATTTTTTGAGGGCCATGGTTGGTAATCGTATTTGTGGATTTTAACCTTTCCGTTGTTTTGTTTTATTCAAGGAGGTCTGATGCCAGCGGTTCTCCTTTTTTGACCACCACCCGTTTGGGGAAAAATCTCAGGAGGATGATGTCTCCTATCGATTTTATCCACCTGTAGGGGACGCTGACGCTGCGGGACCCCTCAACGAGGACGGGGTTTGTGCCGCTTATGAAAAGGCCGTCAACTCTCTGTTTTTCTATGTCTATTATGACGTTGTTGACATTTCCCAGGAATATTCCTTCCCGGGTGTAAACGGGAAGCCCTATCAGATCAGATATCTCCTGAAGCATCAGTATCCCCGATGGTTATCCACGCCAGTGTTTTTAAAACTTTCTCTGCCGATCCTTTTCAATTTTCAGCGTCCTGTTCTTCCTTTTTTCCACAGGAAAACGCCTATGACGATGGCGGCTCCCGCTCCTGTGCTGGCGACAGCCAGCAGGGGAACGGGGGGAGAGTTCCCGAAATCTCCGGATGTTTTGACGGCCGGGTTGAGGTAGACATAGTTTGATTCCATTATCTCGCCGGTGTACCAGTTCTGTATCATAACGGCGACTCCCAGCATTTTCGGGTCCTGGGTTTCGGGGGGGACGGTGAAGTTTTTCGTCACGTGCGTTCTTCCCGGCTCAAGTATGGGGGTTGCCTGGGGCAGGTCTCTGACCACGTTGCGGTATTTTTCTCCGCCAAATGAGGCACCCCTCTCAAACAGAATAAATCGTGCATAGGGGTTTTTTTCGGCGAAATCCGGGTCGTTTATTTCTATTGTGGCCGTTGCGGTTATGTTGTCTCCGGTTTTTTTGACCGACACGGTTATTGAGTAGAGGCTGCTTTTTGATAGCCGCTGTTCCACGGCGTTTTTGTAGGCGTCGTGGCATGATTCCTCAAACATCCCGAAGCCGTAGTTTGATGGGTCCGCACCCGAGATAGGTATGACGCCGTCCACCGCTACGAAAGGCGTGCCCTGGACCCCGTATGCGGCGGCCAGAGCGTTCGTCTGGTTGGACGACCACCCCGCCTGGTCGTTCCATATGTGGTATTCCAGGAAAAAGAAATCGTCCCGTTCGCTTGCAAGTCTGTACATTCCTGCCTCAGCGTATGGGCAGTACTGGCATCCTATGTAGACGAACAACTCTGCTACCGGCATGTGCTTTTTTCCGCTGTGTGCGGATGCTGTGGCTGTGCCCCATGTTTGGGCGTATGGTGTCTGGAGCGCTGCCATCAACAGGATGGACATCATTAACAGGGGGATCAGGGGTCCGATGGCGTTTTTGCGGTCGTTTTTTTCCTTTGTGTGTCTGTTATGACTGTTTCTCATATCTTTTCCTCCGATTTCTTCCCGCCTCCTATGTCCTCCGCATCTTTTCTCCTTCTGCGGGCATAACCATACCATGTCACAAACACTGTGGGGGGTGTGGCAAGCAGAAAAAACGTCAGCGGGATGGCTGTCCATGTGTTCCCGGCCGGGCTTTCTTTACCATTTTCCCGGGAGCCGACAGAGACTTTCCATCCGCCCGCGTCAATGAGAGTGTTGTTTAGGTAGTATGTGATGTGAAATTCCACGTCCACTCCGTTTTCAAATGGGCCTACGGTGGCCGAGAAAAACGGGCTCTGAGGAGTGGAGTTTTCTGTTTCTTCCATGGGCGTGCTCTGGGGGAGAGAACAATACGTGGGATAGCAAACGGTGTAGTGTAGTGTTGCGTTCCTCGTTCCGGAGGGCATGCTCGCTTCTACTGTCAGGTTTTCTTCTGCTTCTATGTGGGTGGGTGCGTATATCTTTACGGCCCACTGTTCTGTGCTTTCTGCTTCTGTGGGTGAAATAGATAAGATGGCCATGAGGGATATGAGCACCAGCACTTTGAAAGCGGGGGGGACCCCTGTTTTTTTAAGCCGACCGGGCGGTTGTGCATTTTTCATACACAGCATTTTATCTCTTCCGGGTTGATATATTTTCTCCCGACACTTTCATTCCCCTTTTCTGCTACGAGCCTGTTCTGCTACGAGTTTGTCGGCTTATACAGCGGTCATATAACGGGGAGAGGCATCCTGGTATAAACGTACTTTACCCCCCCTTCCTGGTCGGACGGCCAGACCCAGACCCGGGAGACGTGGCTCATGTTCATGTACACCTCGGGGAGATTGACTTTGTGCCATATGTGGATGCCGTATGTTCCTCCCTCGGTCTCTTCCCATTCCACCTCTTTTTCGTCTGTTTCCTCAACATCTTTGAGTGTTATGTGTTTGGGGGACACCTCCACAACAACTCCACGGAAATATTTCCCGTCGTCCATCACCACTGCCACCTTTTTTCCGACCATGTTTCTGAGGACCTGCTCCATGCCCATCGCCTCACCCGCATATCCACTTGGGGGTTTATTAAATAAACGGTTGAATTAACGGTTGACCGTTGGCGGGTGGGGCAAAAATAATATTAACAGGTTGCCATTATCGTTTTAATATGACAACGGGCTTCGTACTGTTAAAAACCGAGATCGGCCAGGAGAAAAAGATAAAATCGCTGCTGGAGAAGATACCTGAGGTAAAAGATGTGCGCATATTATACGGCGAGTTTGACGCACTCGTAACCGTGGAAGCCGGTAGCACAACGGAGCTGGCCCGGGTCATAGTGGAAAAGGTGAGGGCAGTACCCGGCATAAAATCCACCCGAACACATGTTGAAGTCAAAATATAATAAGTCAAGACATAATAAAAGACAACGTTAGAAAATACTTTTTTGGGTGAGAGGGAGCTTCCCGTGGACGTGAATGTGAAAGTGTTTCCCGGGCACGGCTTCGGAGCAAACGTGTACGCCCTCCGGTACGATGATAGGTGTCTCCTTGTGGACACCGGTTTTGGAAACGATGTTGGTGGTATTATTGAGTGGCTGCGGAAGGAAGAGCCGGAACATCTGAGTGTTTTCTTGACGCACAGACACTGCGACCACATAGGCGGCCTGGGCGTGTTGAAACGTTTTTTTCCGGAGGTAGAGGTGTTCGTTCACAGAGACGACCGGGACGCTGTGGCTAACATGGACAGGACAACTCTCTGCGACTCTTTTGGTCTCACCGGCGGCCCTTTTTCTGGTGTGATGGGCGTGTCAGAGGGCCACGTTTTTTCCGTCGGAAGCGAGGACTTTGTGGTTTTACACACACCCGGCCACACCGCAGGGAGCGCTGTTCTTTTCAGCGAATCATCTGGCATCTTGTTCGCCGGAGACCTGGTCTTTGCGGGGGGCGGTGTTGGCAGGTGGGACCTTCCGACAGGTGACGCCAGGGCCCTGTTTTTTTCTCTAAAAAAGGTGAGCGCCCTGCCGGTGAAGAAGATATATCCCGGGCACGGCCCCATTGTTGAGAACGGGGCCGCGGAGACGCTCCGCCTTGCTGTTGAGGAAATGAGATATTTCGTGGGGGGGTCACTCTGGGAGTGATACTAAAAATAGGCGATGCCAGCGAAATTGTGGAAAAACTGGGCGAGATCTGCTCCTATCTGAGCAGGGGCGGCGTGATAGTGTACCCGACTGAGACGCTTTATGGTCTGGGGGCAAGCGTTTTTTCGCCCCTCGCTGTGAAGCGTGTCTTTGATCTAAAAAATAGGCCGCAAAAAATGCCCGTGTCTGTGGCCTTTTCTTCCCCAACAGGGTTTGAAAAACTTTTCAGTTCCCCCCCATGGGCCATTGACGTCCTCCGAGGGCTCGTGCCAGGCCCCGTCACAGTCGTTGTGCCTTTTCTGTCTTCAACCCTGCCAGAAGATGTTGTTCCCCTGGTCTCAGTTCGGGCGGAGGACGTGGAGGGTGGTTTCATGGGATATGTGGGCGTGCGCGTACCAGAGCACCCCGTGGCTACGGCTATCCTTGAGCGGTGTGGCCCCATGACATCTACCAGCGCCAACCGCCACGGGAGGCCGCCCACGCCTGACGAGGCGATGGGTTTTGCCGACGTTTGTGGGTACGTGGTTGTTGATGCCGGGGGCGGGGTTTCTTTTTCTCCATCCACCGTTGTGAGGGCGGAAAAAGACGGGGTTATCCTTTTACGCAGGGGAATGATGGGTGTGGATGACATCGTGCGCCGCTGTGGCCTGCCGGTGTTAAACGCCGATGACAGTTTGTCTGGTGGTGGAGATGAAAAACCTTGATGCTCAGATTGAGGCCTGTCGGATTTCGGCCAGGGCCAGGGACTATGGCCTGTCGCTGATACGTGAAGGTGTGCGGCTGTATGACGTGGCCGAAGCGGTGGAAAAAAAGATAAGGGATATGGGCGGAGAACCGGCTTTTCCCGTTAATCTATCTCTTAACAGACAGGCGGCTCATTACACGCCTTTTCCCGGCGACTCCCTGGTTTTTGTGCGGGGAGACGTTGTTAAAATTGATGTGGGTGCTCATGTTGACGGTTACATCGGCGACACCGCCGCCACGGTGGAGGTGGGGAGCGGGCGGTGGATCTCTCTCATAAAATCGGCCGAGAGGGCACTGGAGGCGGCGATTGAGGTCGTCAGGCCCGGTGTCTCGGTCGGGGACATAGGACGGGTTATAGAAAAGACCGTTGTCTCGCTGGGTTTCCAGCCGGTGAGAAACCTCTCGGGCCATGGTCTCAGGCGATACGAACTGCACGCTGATCCGAGCATACCCAACTTTTTTGATACAACAGCCACGGATGTTCTGGCGGAGGGAGACGTTGTGGCCATAGAACCTTTTGCCACTAATGGTGTGGGGCTTATTGAAAACAGCCGCGGTGGAAACATTTTTCATCTGCTGCGGGAAAGAACGCCCCGAAACCGGAGTGATCTGGCGGTTTATGAGGTCATAGTGGAAAAACACAGGTATTTCCCCTTTGCCAGCAGGTGGCTGGTGGACGAGACAGGGTTATCGTGGGCTGAGGTGGAAAAATCTCTCAGGCGGCTGGTGCGCCTCGGCGTTGTGATGGAATATCCCATACTCGTTGAAAAATCAGGTGGAATCGTGTCCCAGAAAGAGCACACCATGCTTGTCACAGAGGACGGGGTGGAAGTGCTGACACGGTGACACAGATGGGGTTCTGACGCGCTGACATATACACCGCTGACATATACACCGGACGCCGCCCTGCAGAGGGGCTGCCACAGACTGGACAAGCTAGATGCTCTTGTTTTTCCTCAAACGGATGGACGTTGCGATGCCGACCACCAGGATGAAAAGGAACAGGAGGGTCTGGATCCACATCTCCCTCAGGGACATGGCGGCCATCTCTGAAAACGACGCGCTAACGTCAACCACGAGCATAGGCATTTTTTCTTTGGAGACCTCTGTCCCGGTTGAGTCCTTGAGTTTGAGCTCCACGATGTACCTCTGGAGTTTCACTTCACGGGGCACTTCAACGGTTACCTTTACTGTTCTGTGTTCTCTTGCCCCTATAGTTACCTCTTTTATTTCTGTGTCTTCGTCTATTGAAAAGGTTATGTTCCATGTCCACTCTTTTCCTTTCTCCGCCCCGTTTGCTTCGTATATAGCGGCGCCAAGGTCCACTATTTCTTCCCCGTTTCCATCGTTGTATATGACCACGGTGAATGTGATCGTCTCACCGGGTCTGGCTGAGAAAAGTGTTTTTTCCGCTGTTACGTGCACTGCGTGCATCTGTTCAACTATGAGGTGTATGGTCCTGTTGTATTCCACATCTGTTCTGTCTGTGCGCACGGCCTTGATCGCAAAGGAGTACGTCCCCGCATTAACGTCTATTGTGGGGGTCATTGTCACAGAGACTTTTGTTTCTTCCAGCGGTCCGAGGGTTATGACAGTCCTGTTTATTCCCGGCGCAGGAGCGTTCCATGTTGAGGGGGCTGTTATGGTGAGGTTGAACGTGGCCGTCTCGTCAAGCTCGTTTTTGACTGTCAGTTCAAACGTTGCGGTCTCGTCTGGCAGGACGCTCTGGCTTTCTACTGGCGGTATGTAGACGCCGTGTGTCGCTATGGCCTTTACGGTGAGGCTGGCGGTGGTGTTGGGGTTGCTGTTTGATGTGGCTGTGATGGTTATCGGAAACTCTTCTGTCGGGTCTGTTATCGTCTCCGGCGCTGTTGCCTCAACGGTGAAAGTCACCTCGCTCATGGCCTCAACATAATATTCTGTGTCCGGGGGCAGGACAACATCCCACCCGGCGTTTTCGTTGTAGTCAAATTCAACGGTGAAAGAGTCGTCGGCGTCCGGGCTCTTGTTTATAAGCCTTATGTCAAAGCTGGCGGTTTTTCCGGGCAAAACATATATCTCAGGGTCTGTCGTGTTCAGTTCCACGCCCCTGTACGGCGTTATTTTTGTTTCCACGGCCAGAGTGTAGGACGTGTCAGCGGTTGAGCCAGTTATCTCCACTCTGATGACATCCCCGACAGAGCGGTTGCCCCCTCTCACTTGGAGGTATATGGCTTTGTAGCCCGCCCGCGGGACGTTGTTTACCCTTATGGATCCCCCTTCTCCGACAGAAACATTTTCACCCCAGATCTCGCAGTCTGCAAGGTCCTCGGAGGTGCCGGAGAGGGATATGTCAACCGTGACCGTTGCGTTCCCAGTGTTTCTCACGTTTATGGTGTAGTTGACAGTCCCGTTTGGGGTCACGGACATCGTTGCGACCCCCGTTCCTTCGGGGTTCTGGCTGGGAGATGTGAGCACGACGCCGTATGTGGTTATCTGGAACGTGCCGTTGACATGGAATGGGTGGCCCTGCACGTCGTACACGGTGACCCGGTACTCGTAGACCCCCGTGGGTGGATAATCATAGGACCAGACGGCATAAAACTCGCTGTTGTTAACCGTCACCGTCTCGTTCATGTACTCCATGTTGTCCTTTGTTATGACAACCAGGGCGCTGTCCAGGTCCGCACTCCCAAAAGCGTCTTTCACGGTCCCCGTGATGTTCACCTTTTTTTCTGGCCAGTCGTTCAGGGGGAAATATTCTGTTCTCTCATTCCGCGAGTTTACTGTGGCGTGGGATATGTCTTCAACCTGGTTTCCGTGTATCAAAAGGTAGCTGCTGACCAGGTTTGTTGAGACCGCTGTGATGATCACGTCCCCTTTGAGGTGGAGCTTTAGAGATGTGCCGTTGTTTAGATTGAGCGCGTCTGAGGAGTTGAAAATTATGGGAATGACATATGTTTTGAGGGAGGATACTTTCAGGCTTCCCTCTCCGATGACCTCCACGTTGGAACCATTCACATAGACCAGAGTCACGTTGAGGTTTTCCTCCGGGGGAGGAACGGTCGTCTCATTGCTCCTGGCCTGTATGCTGAGATTGAATCCGTATTCTCCGCTGGCCACGGGGTATGGTTTGAGAGACAGGTTTGCTTTCAGCTCGGCCGTGAAAGATATGCCAGAGGCGGCGAGTTCCGGTGTGGTGGCTGTGGTTGGCTCTGTTGTTGAAAGCTTGTGGTCTTTGGTCAGATAGAGGTAGATATCATAGTAACCGTCGTCCGTTGACGTGGCTGGCGTCTCTCCAGTGGCGGGAGACGGAGACATGAAAACACCCAGCGATGAGACCGCCAGCAACAAGACGAACACGATTGAAAATATTTTTTTCGTCCGCATATGCTTATCCTCCATGGTTTTTGCTTTGTCCGGTGATATGTTTATCTTCATCTTTTCCCTCCTCATATGGCCACGCCTTTCTCCCGCAGCCCCTCTTTGCACTCCATGTTGGACAGGAATTCCTCTTCGCTCATCTTTTCCCGGGCTTTTTCCCAGCACTCTTCGCGGTTGTAGCATATCTTGCAGCTCCGTGCCAGCATGCTCCTGACTTTGAGGAAAACGTTTTCTTCTATTGGGATGTATGTATCAGCGTATATTACACCCGTCACCTTGGGCGGGTACTCGTATATTTTCTTTTCCTCTCTTTCAGCGGTTTTCTCTTCTATAACAGGTGTCGTTGTTTTTGCTCTGGCATAGGCGCCCAGTTCTCCAAGGGCGACAACACCGAGTATTATGAGAGACAGAAGGCGCCAGCCCTGCAGTCCAAAACCAAACTTGAAGATGAAGAGAAGGGACGGGTAGACGTGGAGAAGAAAAACCCAGCCAAACACTATGACTCCTATGATTATTCCAAACCAGTGCGCTCTCTGCTTTTCTGCCACTCTGACATGGGCCACGGTGGTGGATTCCATCTTTTTTCCCCCTTGGATGAACACACACAAATCATATCCGAATATTAAAGGTTTTGGCGTGACTGACATAGCACATGCAAACACGCCCCAGTCAACACGTCTCAGCGGCGTCTAATCCACGTTCCCCCGCCGCCGTCAAGTGCGCTCAGGAGTTCTTCGGGGGAGGTTATGAGCACAGATTCTCCGCCCTGTCTCAGAAATCTTATCGCCGCCAGAATTTTTGGCCCCATGCTACCAGGGGGAAATTCCCCCTTTTCATATAGGTCTTCAATCTCTTCTAGCGAAACTTCGCCGATCTCCCTCTCGTTTTCCGTCCCAAAACCGGTATACACATATGGCACATCTGTCAGGATAATGAAAAATTTCTCCCCGATAGCTGTGGCCAGAACACTTGAAGCCAGGTCTTTATCTACCACAGCTTCCACCCCGACATATCTCCCATCTCTTTCCACAACGGGGACACCCCCGCCCCCGGCCGCTATGACCACATGATGTCCGTCTCCGAACACCAGGCGCTTTATCGCCTCCTTTTCCACTATGTCCACCGGCTCGGGCGAGGGGACCACCCGCCTGTATCCGCCCCGGGGGTCCTCCCGCATAACCCACCCTTTTCTAGCGGACAGCACCTTCGACTCTTCCCGGGTATAAAAGGGGCCTATGAACTTGGTGGGATTTTTAAAAGCCGGGTCGTCCTCCCGCACAACGACCTGGGTGATAAGAGACACAGCCGTGTGAGGCATACCCCGTTCTCTGAAAACACCGGTGAGCTCCTGCTGGAGAAGGTAACCGATGAGTCCCTGGCTCTCCGCCCCGCAGACGTCCAGAGGCATGGGGGGCACCCTGTCTCTCGCCGCCTCATTTTGCAGAAGGATGGCACCGACCTGCGGCCCGTTGCCGTGTGTGACAACTATGTCATACCCCACCCCTATCATGTCAGCCAGGTGCCGTGCAGTCTCTCTGATATTCCTCCTCTGTTCCTCAACAGTACCTCTCTCTCCAGAGCGGAGGATGGCGTTTCCCCCTATGGCGACAACAGCGGTTTTCACACAAACACCTCGGCCATCACACTTGTTTATGGTGGAATAGGGCCAGAAGATATCAAAGGTTATAAGGGTTTTGGAGAACCGAGAACTCCGCTCAACGAGGTTTTATTCTCTGTATTTTGTCCGGTCCACCTCTTTCTCTTCTTTTTGTTCGCCCTTCTTTTCTTTCTTCCGCTGATAATACAGCACTAAAATAGCAGCCGCGGCCGAAACTAGGAGAATGGCCCACACCGGCAGGTAACAGAAAACGGTTTCCAGGCCAGTTTCTTTTTCACGTTTTTCTTTCAGTACCAGATTTATGTCCAGTATGGGGTTTGCTATGGGGTCACGGGACACCGTGGTTGAGTTCACACCGGAATAATTTTCCCACACACACCAGACATTTATTCTGTCGCCCACATCAGGTGTGACGTTGAAACCAACAGTGTAACGTCCGTTTGCATCTGTTAAGGCGGAGATGTTTAGATTCTTATTCTCGTTTTCAACATATACTTTTGCTCCCACGACGAGAGAACCGTCCTCCAGCTTCACAGTTCCACGGACCACGAAGGGGGGGTATGCTCCGTCGCCAGAAACATAGCCTGTTTTTAAAACCGTCACAATATTTATAACCAGCAGGATAAGCAGAAACAAAGAGAGGGTGTATTGTGGTAAAAAGCGAAAATAAGACGCCCCCTGCCCCGTTTTTTTAAAGTGCTTTTTGTATCTCATACTATGTCCCCATAGATACATCCTATCTCATGGACAAAATACTAGGTTTATCCCGGCGGCGGGGAATAGGTGAGCCATCCGGGCCCGGTGGTTATGAAATAACCTCTGCCCGGTTCCATGTAGAAATCATGGGTTCCGTGCGGAATGTGGAATTCTGTGATATAAGCCTCACTCCACTGTTGTGTCACCGCGTTCCAGTACATGATCGCGCTGTACTCCTGTCTCCCAACAACATAATCAAGGAACATGCTAGCGTATGTTGTCGTATTAAGACTCGTCCAACCCACCATATTCCAGCCAGTGTGGAGGGTAACGTTCCTCGCGTCTCCGGCCGTGGGAACAGAGCCGTTTATCGTAAAAGTTATGGTGTTCGTGGTGTTGACGAAAACCCAGTAGGCCAAATCGTTTTGTATCAAAAAGTTGTCAGCGGAATTGTTGTCCGTCCAGCCAGGGATATAGATGGTGTATCCACCAGTGGCATTTTCCGTTGATATTACCTCAACTTTGTCCCAGCCTATGAGGACAGCCAGATCGCTGGCGGTCATGTTGGTGGACAGGAGGAGCGGGAAAGATATGAGGTTCCAACCGTTTTCAAGAGAGATCTGGAACCCGCTGGCCAGAGTCACATTCAACCACGTGTAATTGGAAGCCAGATCAAGTGCCGTCTGGTTTATACTGCTGTTTCCACCCGATGTGGCTCTCAGCTGGATCATGTCCCCGGGAGCAAAACCGTTCGGGAAGCATGACGCATTTGATAGATAAACAACATATGCCCCAGTTGAATTGGTAAACGTGGTCGTTGAGTCTCCCGTGTCCAGATTTGAAACCATAACACTGGCACCTGAGATAGGAGCGCCTCTATAGTACACGTAACCTGTGACTTTGTGTTCTCCCCAGAGCGTAATATTTACCTCTGTCTTATTCTGGTTTGTGTCCACAACACCCACACCGTTCCCCGAGATGGTCTCGTACACTGCATTAACCCAGATGGTGTCTCCATCGGCGTAACCGCAGGGATAAAGAGTGCCATTGGCCAGGTCCACGCTGTAATATCCAGAAGAATCTGTAAACACTACACACCAGTCGCCGGTGTTGTTGTTCGTCACATTAACTGAAACATTGACCGCTGGGCGCCACCCACCCGGCCAGAAAACATACCCCTCTACAACGTGGCTTTTAAGTTTAAGAGAGAGGTCCACGCGGAGAGTCTGGACGTCCGCGCTCGTGTTTACTATGCCGCTGGCAACTCCCTCGTAGAGTCCATGGTATCCAGTCACTTCAACCAAATCGCCGTCTGAATATCCGCCGGGTAGGTTTGCCAGATTAACCTGATAGTTGCCAGCAGAATCCGTAACTGTGTTCCATGACATGTTTGTTGCCGTATTGGTTAACTTCACATTCGCAGATGCCACTGCCACGCCGTTTTCAAACACCGTGCCGAACACTATATACGGGTCCTCAGTGGGCGCCCCATCTGTGACAAGGAAAGACAGGGGAGATGTTTCATTTCCAAGACGACTCGTATGTCCACTGTTGTCCATTGCGATTACATAGTAATAACACTCTCCATAAAGAGGACTCGGTGGAATGTCTGCCCGCCAGGTACCATTGCTGTCTGCTTTTGTCACAATGTGCATGTTAACAGAAGTCCAGTTTGTTTCTCCCGGCAGGCGATAATATGTGGTGGCATTAGCCACACCATCCGGGTCGCTGATGTTAACCGCAACATACATCGGTGTGTTCGGTTTCTGGATAGGGGGCGTGAGAATTTCATTAAACCGTGGACCCTCACTATCAACGTAGAGAACATAGGTTCCCCCATTTTGCGGAGGAGCCCCGTCAACTGTGAGGGTGTGGTTGGCGTACGCGCCGCCATACGTGGCATTTATATATACAACATCCCCAGGACTGGGGGTGTAACCCGGAATGTTTCCAAGGTCAACTGTGAAGTATCCCTGTGTGTCTGTCATATTGGTTGTTGTGCCGTATCCCGGAACTATGGCGGTTACTGTGGCACCGCTTATGCTGTTGTTGTTTTCATCAACTACGTATCCATAGATGGGGTACGAATATGGTGGCGTTGAGGTGTTGGTTGTTTCGTTCACGGTAACGTTCATGGTGTCCGTGTCCCAGTTCCCGGCAGCGTCAGAGACGTTCAGAGTGACCTCGTATACACCAGGGTTGTTAAATGTGTAATTAACAACCATGCCGTAGAGGAAAATAGTGCTGTTGTCATAAAAACTCCATGTGTAGTTCGTGATACCAACGTTGTCCGTGCTGTTGGAGCCGTTGAAAGTAACAGTTTCACCTACGTAAACAAACTGGTCCGGGCCAGCATCCGCCACGGGCGGCTCTGTGTCTGTGGAGTTTGCTGCTCTGATTATTGGGTAATAGTCCGTTGCTCCTTTTCCTCCCCCTATGTTCGTGTATGGTGTGTCTCCTATTCCGTCCGGGCCTGGGATGTCCTGGTTGGGTCCCGAGTACTGGTCTGTTCCGTTGTAGTCGTCCCAGTAGTTCCCACCTGTTGGATAGGTGGCGTTCCAGTAATTATTGCCCGTGTCATCACGGCCGTTTTTTGTGTTATTCTGGAAGATATTATGATATACTCTGTTGTTCTTGGTAGAGTACTGGAGATATATGCCGTATTTGTTGTTAGCAAGCGTGTTGTTCCTCAATGTGTTGTTCTGTGATTGTACCACTAACACGCCTGCATCGATGTTTGACCCCAGGGTGTTGTTCTCTACCAGATTGCGATTCCCGCGGACATAAATACCATCGCTATTTGAAAAAGCAGTATTGTTGGAGATTACGTCATAAGATGACCTATGGATTTCTATACCGTGTATATTTGAGGAAACTGTGCTGTTCTTTACCGTCACATTACTTGAGTATATTATTTTCATCCCGATGGACGCGTGAGATATGTTCTGGTTTTCCACAATTATGTTGGTGCAGTTCACAAGAATCACCTGTCCAGCCTGCGGGACGGCGCCTCCATTCCTGTTTTTCCAGTAATAGACAGGTTTTCCATTCACCGTGTTGCTGGTATCAATGTCATGTATGTAATCCAAAATACTCTCTGAGTAAACAAAGTACTGGCCCATATCAATGCCGCCGTTTATCATGGTGTTGTTGCGGAGAGTGATGTTTCTTGCACTCTCAAAAAGTATGGCATATTTGTTATTAGATATTGTGTTGTTTTCTATTCTTGAAGAGGACGAAACCAATAGAATACCTGCTTCTCCATTTGAGTTTATTATATTATGCGAAACTGAGTGTTTATTACCGTGCAGTTCTATTCCCCGTACCCCATTTGAACTGAAAACATTATAAAGTACTGTATTGTTTTCTGAGCTTATAAGTATTCCCATTCCCACATTTGAACTTGCAGTGTTATTTAAGATAGTGTTGTTGTCTCCGACTATATAAATGCCATGGCCATTATTTTCAGTGTTATACGAGCAGTTGTTGTACGCGATAAGGTTATGATGACCGTGGACCGAGATTCCGATATTGTTATCCGTGGCAGTGTTGTTGGTTATCGTGTTATTGTGTGAATACTTGTGAACGTCCAAACCTGCGCAACCGTCATGGCCCGCCATCGTGTTGTTGTTTATAATGTTGAAATTTGATGAATATTCAAGTAAAATGCCGTCCCCGTCGTTCGAGGAAACACTGTTGTTTTCAATGCGGTTATGCTCAGATGAGAAGAGATGTATTCCATTATGTAAAGAGTTCATTCCGTTAGAGGATACATTATTGTTGATGACGTATGTGTAGTTTGAATTAGAAATCAGCAAACCATCTTTTGTATTTCTGGTTATCTCGTTCCAGATGATTGTGTTCATCGTTGAGTTGCTGACACACATACCCCACCCATTATTTTGAGTCAAAGTGTTGTACGCCACATAATTTTCGTCCGACCGGTTTATATACACGCCCGTTCCGCACGAGTCAAAATTGCTATAAACGATCTTGTTGGAGTTGGATTTATACAGGTACGCCCCATACATGTAGTTTGAGTTGAATGTGCAGTTTTCTACGATGTTATTATTTGAGAACCCCATTTCAACACCTATTATGCGATACGGCAGGGAGATATTGGCTATTGTTATATTTGTACAGTTTGCGAGTATTATCTGACCGGCACTGCCAGATATAACGCCTCCGTTTTCGTTTTTCAAGTAGTATAGGGGGTCGCCATCGACAGTGTTATTCGTATATATGTTATGGGAGTTCCAATGTTCTTTTTTTTCTCCAAATATAGCAATTGAGCTGCCATCCATAGTGTTCCCTTCAAGAGTCACATTCGTAGATTCATATATGTAAATAGAATATTTGCCATTTTTTATAGTGTTATAAGAAATTCTGGCGTTTGAGACGTTGTATAATATTATTTCAGCGTTGCTGAAAAATACACTGTCGTCTCCGCCACTCGCATCTTGTAGCAGGCAGTTTCGGATCAAGAAATAGCCAGTGGTATTTCCGATGTAAATACAATAACCTTGGCCTGTGCCGTTTATTTCATATCGTTCAATAACCCAGGGGTCCAAGGCTGTTCCATTTCCCCCCACTATCCCATTGGATTGGTTGAAATCAGAGTCACTATTTATCCTGATCGGGGCATGCGCAGTAAATACCCCCTCTTCTGACATGAGGGGATAATAGTCCGTTGCCCCTTCTATGTTCGTGTATGGTGTGTCTCCTATTCCGTCCGGGCCTGGGATGTCCTGGTTGGGTCCCGAGTACTGGTCTGTTCCGTTGTAGTCGTCCCAGTAGTTCCCACCTGTTGGATAGGTGGCGTTCCAGTAATTTTGATCGCCGTAATCGCGTGCATGTTGGGTATTATTAATAAAAAGATTTCCGTATATTTTATGGTAAGTGCAATCATATGTTCCAAGCTCCATACCGAGATTATTATCGGTGATAGAATTGTTGACTATATAGTTATTGTGTGAGTTGGCAAGAATAGAGACGCCTTTGTTATTTGATGAAATGTTGTTATTTTCTATTCTGTTGTTAGACGACGCATACAAAAAGATACCGCAATCTTCATTAGAAACTATTATGTTGTTTTCTATAGTCCCGTGGGTCACGTTGTAAAACGTTATTGCGTTTCCACTAGAATAGGGGGGGTCGTTGTCGCTGGCATAGCTACTGTTAGCGTTGGAAAAATAGCAGTTTCTAATTACAAAATAAGAGGTGACGTTCCCCACATACACACAAAATGAATAATTATCGCTTATTTCAAACCCCTCTATTACAAATGGGTCATCTTGGCTTCCAGAACCATAGCCCGCGTATATAAGTAGGTCAGCGTCACTATTTACCACGATAGGCGTACTTTGCGTGTACGCCCTGGCAGTCCCCTTTTCGTCTGAATAAGAAATCAAAACAAAAAAACCGCTGAAAACAACCAGCGCACATACCCAGAATACGGCGAGCTTTTTCATTCAAACACCTCTGCCCCTTGAGTGATAAAAAAGTATGGTTGAACTTGATATTTTAAGTTTTCGCATAGCAATCCTGAAACGATGTTATTCTAAACTTTTAGAAACCTTTAAATCCAGACCCTGTTATGGCTGGTTGTCGGGGAACCGGTGGCCCTCGTTTTCCGGGCCTGTCATCCCCCCCAAAAACCTGAAAGGAGGTGATAGGCGTGGCGATAGTGGGAAAGCATATCATAGCGGAGTTCTACGGCGTAGAACCGGAGAAAATATCTTTCGTGGACACCGTAAGGGACACAATGGAACGGGTAGCCGAGGAGTCCGGTCTAACGACGATACGCGGTTTTTTTCATCAATTCCAGCCGCAGGGGGTCACCGGGATAATATTGCTCTCCGAGTCACACCTGTCAATTCACACCTGGCCAGAGCACTCGCTGGTAAATCTGGACATTTTCACCTGTGGAGAGCCAGAAAAGGCGGACAGGGCGTTTGAACTGTTCGTTAAATACCTTGAACCTAAAAGCTACAGACACTACGTGCTGGACAGGGGCTAACCCCCGCAGCAGTGTCCGGCTGTTTTGTTCTTCGCCTTTTGTCCCCAAAACGCATTGTGGAGGTGCCCTGTTTGGCAGAGCAAAAGAAGATACCCAGAAGGCTGGAAACCCAGATCCTGCAGGCGCTGGCGGGTCAGAGAGAGATATCTGTTTGGAAGCTCATCTCTCTCCAGGACTGGTCTCTGCCGGAGTTTTATTCCGCCCTGATAGAACTTGAAAGAAACGGTCTGATCTCAACACGTGGTGGTGTGGTCGGTCTCACAGAGCTGGGAAAAGAGGTTGTGAAAAGGAGAGGGCTGGAACATGTTGATGTTAAATGTGCGTCCTGTGATGGCAGCGGGTACGTTGAGTACCCTGTCGGGGATCTTTTCCGGGAGATAGCCAGGGAGCGTCCTCTCCCTGTGAAAGAGTACGACCAGGGATACATAAACCCAGGAGACGTCCTCAAGAGGGTCTCTTTTATATACGAGCGGGGCGACCTCTCTGGCACCAAGATTTTTGTCGTGGGGGATGATGATCTTTTGAGCGTGGCCATGGCTCTGACGGGTATGCCGGAGCGGGTTGTAGCTGTTGACATAGACCGGCGGGTGGTTGATTTCATTAACCGGGTTGCTGATAGGCACGGCCTGTCTCTGGAGGCGGAGGTGTATGATGTCCAGCAGCCGCCCCGTTTCAGGAAAGAGTTTGATGTTTTTGTAACGGATCCCGTTGAGACCCTCCCGGGCATAACCCTTTTTCTTTCCCGGGGTGTTGCCACCCTTAAAGGGCGTGGTAGTGTCGGCTATTTCGGTCTGACCACCCTTGAGGCGTCAAAGAAAAAGTGGTTTGAGATTGAAAAGAGGATACATGATATGAACTTTGTTATAACAGACATTCGGCGGGATTTCAGCTGGTATGGGGGCGAGGACAACTTTTTGAGATACCAGGCCGACCTCCCGATAGTGAAGAAGATCGGCACCCCGGCAAGGGTGGACTGGTTCAGGTCGTCTTTTTTCAGAATAGAAGCCATAGACGCGCCCCATCCTCTGGTTAGTGGGGAACTGGTGCTGGGAAAAGACGTCTATGTGGACGACGAGTCCTGGGCTACCGCCATTTCGGACGAGGACACCAGGGACCCTGGCAGTGAATGAGTCTTACTCTGCCCGTTTACTCTGCTCGTCCACTAATTTCTATCCCCCAGCGCCTATCTTGTCAGCTTTCTGTACCTCTTTGTGGCGGGGGCGTGGCGGTCCAGCTCAACGATCTTTTTCCTGGCCCGTCTTATCGCTGTGACCCCTATTGCAACGGCGAGCAGGAGGGACAGGAGACCGTATTCAGGTCCAAAGAGCACCTGGAGCGATGCAACGAGGTTGAAAATTCCGTGGAGGGAAACCGCGGCGAAAAAATAGGGGAGAGCGGAGCTACCGACGCCCAACGTTTTTCTGCTTATTCCATAACCGGTGATGGCTGTGGCGCTGGCGTGGAGGAAGACGCTGGAGATGCTCCTTATAAAAACCGTGCCTACGAAGCCGCCGACTCCGAATTCCAGCATGGCCGCCAGCCCATACAGGAGGTTTTCTGTGGTTGCGAACCCCAGCCCTGAGGCGGCCCCGTAGACCAGCCCGTCTTCCACTTCAAGGAGCCACCGCCTTTTCCAGCCTACTATCAATCCCTTGGCCATTTCCTCAACAAATGGGGCTATTATGCACACGAGCACAACGGTCTCCGTGCGAAAGTCTGTCCCGAGCAGGACGTACTCTCTGGCCAGAAAGCCGTATCCCGCAAAGGCGTAGTATTCCAGGACGATGGAGATCAGGACGGCCACAACAGCGCCTCCAACAAATACCCTCAGGAGGTGTCCCCAGGGCTCTCTCTGATATCTTTCTGCTCTGCGTATCCACGTCAGGTATAGTAGAGGGGGGACCAGGAGGAGAATGGCCATTGTAATCCACATTGTTAAATCCATTTTATCACATCAGCGCTATTGTGTCAGGGAATAAAATTGTTTCCGGGCGTGTGGTAGTGTTATCTCAGGGACTGTTATTTCAGGAAGGGTTTAATATGTCCATGTAATAGCGTGAGTCCAGACAGGTAAACAGGCAGGTAAACGCCGACCTGGAGGAAATCTGGTGGTCGTAGAAAAGAAAAAGATGGGTGCGGAGAGCGGTCGTGGTCATCTATCGCGTTTTATCCTTGAAAAAGGGTCCTTTGCCTTTCTGGACAAAGTTATTCTCGCACTCATGGGGTTTATCTATGTCGTCCTATCTGTGCGTTTTCTTGAAAAAGCAGAGTACGGCGTCATGATGCTGGCTTTTTCCATATTCGGTTTTCTGACTATTTTTGGGGACACAGGTGTTGGCAACGCTTTGATTAAATATGCCGCTGAAAAAAAAGAGGTGGATGCGGTCACCACAACGGCTCTTTATCTGAAAGCCGTTTCCCTGGTGGTTTTTTCCGGAATTGCCATCCTGTTTGCTTTCGTTTTGCCCCCCCTGTTTCACGCTCCGCAGCTTTTCTCCCTTCTCCTGTTCTTTCCCGCCTTTTTCACCGCCCTCATGGCCAGCAACTTTTTCAAACAGATACTCCAGGCCAATCAGATGCTCAAAGAGATAACGCTGGTTGACAGCGGGGCCCTGGTGTCTCTCGTATCCCTTTTTTTGCTGGCCCGCTACGCTGGCATGTTTACCACAGCGCTTGTTGTTTTCGCTCTTCTCTCAGTATCGTATATCATTGCAGCCGGAATAGGATTTTATATGTCAAAAAACCTATTTAAACTAAAAAATAAAATAAATCACGCGTGGAAAAAGAGAATTTTTCGTTTTGCTGTTTTTTCTTCCATGGGCGCCCTCGGCTCCATGATATACACGCGGACAGACATGCTCATGCTGGGTGCATATCTGGGACCGGAGGCTGTTGCCGTCTATGGTAGCTGCTGGGTCATAGCCAACGCCATGTACATGGTTCCACAGTCAATATACATGGTGCTGTTTCCCCTCTCTTCTGAAATCTCTTCTTCCACCGAATATCCTGGTGGGTGGAAAAAAAGGATGAAAGAGGTTTATGCCAAAAGCGTGGGCTATTCTCTTGTTTTCACCGTTCCGATGTCCCTTTTTGTCATAGCATTTCCTGGCCAGATAATAAACATCCTCTACCATGGAAAATATATAGAGAGCATATCGGTCCTGAGGGTTCTCGCCCTCTGGGGGATAATACGTCCCTTCGGGAACCTTTCTGGGGCGGTCATAGAGGGGATGGGAAAGCCAAACGTAAACGCTGCTCTTGTGTGGGCCACGGCGCTGGTGAACATTGCAGCCAACGCGCTTTTTATACCACGTTTCGGTGTGATGGGCGCCGCGTATGCGAGTATCCTCGCTTTTTTTGTGGGTGTTCCAATAGGAATACTTTTTCTGATGAAAAAGATTATGTGGGATAAAAATGGTGTTGAAAACACAGATTAATGGGACAAATAACATATTGCCAGATTAAAACAGAGGGGATGCTGTGTGAAGATAGCCATGGTTGACACATCCTCCGAGGGAGGAATATGCCATTACACATACAACCTTTCAAATGCTCTTTCCAGGTACGCCGAGGTCACGCTTTATACTTCTATAAAATATGAAATGTCTTTCATGAAAAAAGATTTCCGTGTTATGCGTGTTTTTGGCCCTAATAATATTTTGAACACTTTTGGATCTGCTGTTATGTTCCTGCATTCAAAGGTGTGCGGTAATGATTTGGTCCATGTACAATGGCTTTTCAATCCATGGGTGGACTTTGGAACCCTTCTAGTTTTGAAAAAGTTGGGAACACCTCTTGTTTATACTGCTCACAACGTTTTACCTCACGAATATGAGGCGTTTTCAAACAAAACTTCAGACAAAATATCAAGTAAAGAAATATATGACATATACAAGAAGATATATGAAATTGCAGACGCGATAATAGTGCACTCAAAGAACAGTGAAGAAGAAATTCTTGAAAAAATGAGCGTTAAAAAAGAAAAATTATATATTATACCTCACGGAAATTACATTTTTATTAGAGAAATCTCTCCGCCTATGAACAAAGAAAAGGCCAGGGCCATGCTCGGGATAGGTCCTGACGATCACGTGCTTCTTTTTTTTGGTCTCATACGGGAGTACAAGGGCCTTGATCTGTTGTTCCAATCTCTCGCTCAGGTGCTGGGATACTTTTCGGGAAATAGAAAAAAAACGAGTCAGGGAGAGACCGATCCCAAAGCGATAAAACTGTTGATAGCCGGTAAAGCACCACATGGGTTCGGGAATTATGCTGCTATGATAAAACAATTGGGGCTGAGTGAAAACGTTGTGGAATACATAAAATACATTCCACTTGATGAAGTAGGGATTTTTTTCTCAGCGTCCGATGTTGTAATATTGCCCTACAGAAAAATATATCAAAGCGGGGCAATCCAGATGGCATATGCGTATGCCCGTCCTGTTATCGCAACCGCCACGGGTGGTTTATCCGAGTCCGTCATAGATGGCCGCACAGGATACCTGGTGAAACCCGGTGATTCAGAGGACCTGGCCAGAGCGATAATAAAAACACTTGAGGACAAAGAAGAGGGCTGTCTGGAAAAAATGGGAGAAACAGCTTTTAATGTTGCAAAAAAAATCTACGGCTGGGACTCAATAGCCCGGAAAACTATGGGCGTGTATGAGTCGGTTCTCAGGCGATAAAACACCAGCTTTAGAAGTTTTAGACAGCCACCGGGTACCTTTTGAGATATCTGCCTATATCTGCCTTTTTGAGTTATCTCAGTTAACCCGTGTTCTGCTTCTGAGGTTCAATCATAAAACGGCTCTATACACGGACAACAATTTTTCTGTCGCCTTTCGCCATGTGAATCTTTCAACCACTTTTTTTCTGGCTCTTCTCCCCATCTCTTCTATCCGTTTTTCGTCAGAAACGATATTTTGTATGGCCTCTGCGAATTTTTCGGAATCCCAGCACTCCACAAGTATTCCTTCCTCACTGCTCAATATCTCTTTTATACTGTTTAACGGCGAAGCAATAACCGGCTTTCCAACAGCCATGTATTCCAGTATTTTGAAAGGTGAAAAGCCGAATTCAATGTCTGGATATGGTGCTACGGCCACATCTGCTTCCACAATTGCAGAAGGAACTTCTGCGTGTGATATAGAGCCTGTGAAGATCACTTCTTTTTCCAGACCCATCTTTTTCACGAGCTCTCTGTATCTGATCACGTCAGAGTTTTTGCCCCCAACCACAACCGCAGTTATATTTTGGGATTTTTTTCTTTTCAAAACGCCCATTGCGCTTATGAGGTTTTCCACCCCATGCCACGGGCCAAGGGCACCCACAAAAATGAGCATTTTTCCCTTTATTGAATATCTCTCACGAAGTCCCAGCGGGGGGACGTCTGGAGAAAAACGATTGGGGTCAACTCCGTTGGGAACAACAAATATAGAAGATGAGCGTGCGTGATATTTTTCTATCACCGTATCTCTTAAAGTCTTTGACACAGTGAAACCAGCATCTGCCATGTTAATTATTCTGGATGACCATTTCAGAGCAAGACGTTCATACACGAATGTACTGGCTATACGCGAGGAGATGGACTCTGAGAGTACCCAATCGTCGTCTATCTGGATAACAGATGGAATCTCGCTTTTGTTTGCGTTTAGAACCCCCACTCCCCCAAACACATACCCTCTGTCATGGATGATATCTGGTTTAAATGAAATTATCTTCTTTTTCACCAAACGCATGGAATGAAGCGTAAATAACAACCGATTTCCAGGTACTTTTGATGAATATACCGGAACAAAAGCGTCATCTGGGATACGCCCGGGTATTTCTTCTGATTCCTCCTGTACCTTTTTTTTCCTATCTCCCCAGCCCCCCTCTTCTCTCCCCGCTATGAGGCATACTTCATGTCCCATTTCAAGCAGGTTTCTGACAAACTCTGTCTGGTGGATGTTCTGAGCGGCGGGAGAACCGAGATGGACACTCGGGGCATTCATCAGTATCCTAAGAGTCTCTGCCATCTGCGTACCTCCGGGGGCGAGTATGACAGATAAGCCTCTTCGGTCTATAACTTTTATCATCTACCACCATCTACCGAAAAGCTGCAGTACGCGGAAAACTGTAGCCTCCCGAAAACGGCAAATTATTTGAAACCCTAAAACTCACGGAAAAGTGAACGAGGTGATAATTTGAGAATCCTGATGACCGGCATCCGTTTCTTCCCCGCCCCCGGCGGTGCAGAGACCCATATATTTGAGATAGCAAAACGCCTCCGTGCCCATCACGAAATAACTATTTTTACCTCCGACCTCTACAGGGAGGTCCCGTTCAAACGTCTGCCCTCTGACCACCCACAGTTTCTAAAGGTGGAGGGCATACCTGTGAGGCGGTTTAGAGGGTATACTCTGGGGGGTGATATGCACTATGTTTTTATGCCGGGAATGTCGCTTCCAATGTTGCGTTTCAAAGCAGACATAGTCCACGCTCATTCATACGGTTATTTCCAGGTAAACATGGCGGCCCTGAAACGCCTTCTCCAGCCAGACACAATTTTTGTTCTCACACCCCACTACCACCCTGAATGGTCCATGACCGGTGGTCCAAAAAGGAAAAAACTCAGAAAAATCTACGATAATACAATAGCAAAACTGGTGCTGGACAGAGCAGACGCGATTATAGGGGTTTCCAGACACGAAATTGAGCTGATGAGCAGACTCGGGGTGGACAGAAGAAAAATACACATCATACCCAACGGGATAGACTTCTCCCTCTACAACCCGATACCTGACCCGGTGCCTTTTCTCAGAGAATATTCTCTGCTGGAAAGAAAAAAAGAGGGCTGGAAAATAGTCCTGTACGCCGGCAGACTGGCTGTTAACAAAGGCCTTCTCCATCTCATAAACGCCGCTCCCATGGTGTTAAAAGAGAACCCCAGAACACTCTTCGTCCTGGTCGGGGACGACGCCGGTATGCGGGAGAGAATTGAAAGAGAAATAGACAGATTGAATCTCAGAGAGCGTTTCCTCTTAACTGGTCACATAAAATCTGACGAGATTTACCGCTCCGCCCTGTCCTCCTGTGACGTTTTCGTGTTGCCCAGTGAATACGAGGCATTTGGAATAGTTCTGGCAGAAGCAATGGCGTGTGAAAAACCGTGTGTTGGAACAAACGTTGGGGGAATACCAGAGGTGATAACTGACGGAGAAACAGGCCTAATCGTTGAGTATGGCGACCCTGCGGCTCTTGCTGATGCAATAAACGAGATTCTGACCAGCCCGGAGATAGGAAAAAATATGGGAGTAAAAGGGCGGATAAAAGTAATGGAAAACTTCACCTGGGATAAAGTGGTGGCGGCCATAAACAGGGTGTACGAGACGTTCGCGTCGGAAAAATAACGGAACGGACCACAAACTTAATAAACCCCCTTTCCTACTTTCTCTTCCCCCCCACCAAACCCCCCCAAGGGCCGGGAGGCTTCGTTTTATCTCCCGGCCCTTGGGGGGGTTTGGTGGGGGGGAAGAGAAAGTAGGAAAGGGGG